>Ga0056108_1000662_pt1 | contig 10236 bp, 9 predicted proteins | sample WorMetG1BERMUDA1_FD_83875 | JGI IMG/M metagenome (GOLD analysis project Ga0056108, IMG submission 83875) | Marine gutless worms symbiont microbial communities from Max Planck institute for Marine Microbiology, Germany - Inanidrilus... ... | reverse complement strand
TGGCAGCGTTACTGCACGGCACTCTAGCAGTGGGCGTCAGCCAAACTGCGGCGTTGAACAGAGGGCGGCACCTATATTCGGCAGGGCGACCATCACGTTGGGCATTGGCCCACATTCTAGTTTGTAATAAAGAGATAAGTAAACAATAAACATCCCACCACACTTCATGTATGTTGCTACACTACATTCTGAAATGTTTCTGCTCAAAAATCGCTATACTCTGGAAGTGAGTGAAGCATACTGCCATGCCGGATTTAGTCATTCGATACTGTTGCTGAAAAATAGGTGTGATGGTAGCATCATCTGGTTTACTGATGACAAGACATTCACAAGATTCGTGGTCAGTGAGGCCTATTATTGCAACCTGATGCTGTTACAACAGTTCCTGCCATCATGTGTCTGAGCTCGGGTAAGTTCATCTTTCAACATGACAGTGCACGGGCACAGAGAGCACTTGAGCAAACCAACATTCTTGCCCATAACTTCACCAGATGTTTACTAATTTAAAAAAAATTCTTTCAAAGCAGACTTAGCAGTAAATTTTTGATATAGTTATAATGATAGGTCCCACCACACCTTAAGTACATTGCTACACTACCTTGTGATTTATCGTTAATCACAGTATGATTGTCGATGTTTTTCTACCATGATATTTCACAAGGTAATATTGCAATGAATTTGAGGTGGTGGAATCTTTGACTTAGGTTGGAAATTTACTGCTGAGTCCTTCGAAAAGAACTGTGAAAATTGGCCAACGTTTGACAAAGTTAAAGGCAAGATTATAGTGCTACCCTTTTTTGAGATGCGGTATAACTATGAATTTATATTAGTAGATGCTGATTATAATGTAATTGTGTAAATACGAAAAACCTAGTAAAAATAAGGATAGAGGCCACTGAGAGTCATCTATATTGCAAAAATGTGACTTATATTAGTGTTCTGGGTAACTGTGCCACTGTTTTGCACCATTTGTGACAGGTTGCAACTTGTGTGTGACTTAATGTGAGAGCCATTTTCCAATGCATGACTTGATGTACAGTTCACCGTATGTCATAAACAAAGGAGCCAACTTACTTTTGTCTATAACTTTGTTAATAGTCAATGGATTTAAATGCCGTTTTCACTGTTTTGATTAAAAAATGAATGGCACATGATGGTATGAATGTCACCTACCTTACCTAGTTAATGTTGCTACACTATCTTGTGAAAATTGAAATCGAAAACGCAACACAATTTCAACTTTTAATGTTAACTACAAAAAATAGCCGTTGAATGTATCAAATTACACTGACAATTTCACAGAATGTTGTGGTGAATTATATAAGTGAACATTGATTTGCCAGCGTGTGTTCAGTGTCTATCACCAGCACTCACATAATGATCTCAGATGGTTACTCCAGTGTTCAATTGCAGCATCGATCATGTCCTGTTTAAAGTGAAACCAAGTTTGCACGAAGTGTTTTTGCAGGCCATCAATGCCATGAATCTTTGTTTCATACACGCATTCCTCTATAACATCCAGAATAAGTAAGTTTAAGGCACATGATTACCTTGGTCTATTTCGATGAAGCTATGATACATATGATGCAATTTTCTTTGCTAATATCCCGCTGTAATATTACATTTTTGGTGTTTTGACTTTCACAAGGTAGTGTATCAACACTAATTAGGTGAAGTGAATGAAGTTCACTCCGTCACATGTGCTGTTCATTTGTAAATCTAGCAGTGAAGTAGCATTTAAATCCGTTGATCTTTGATGAAGTTACGGGTAAAAATAAGTTGGCTCCTTTTTATGGCCCACAGTGTATTTGGAAATTACTGAAATATACATTATTAGTATTGCATGTGACTCGTGGTCTAGTTGTGGAGGTCAGCCATGGTTGCCGGCCAATTGTGCCGTTGAACTAACCGCTAGTGTGATGAGAGGTAGAAGAGACGCTGCGGTTGACAGTTTCAAAAGTAACTTCTGTCATGACATTCAAGTCTGCGGTGTTCTTGCTTTGTGTTTCCAATGACTGTTGTCGTGTGCGTTCGTGATCTATATGTCTTCATTCGTCATCCACTGAACAGCGGCATCATCAGCCAAGATGACTAGTCTCCTTGTTCTTGTACTTGATCAGGCGCATATCTTAACAGCTTCCGAGTTCTCATTCATGGAGTGTTGTCTACGCCAGGGAGTTTGCTGTTTTAAAGTTCGTAGTGCTGGCTTAAACCCAGCTGCTATTTGTCCATCTGATGCTTCACCTTTCTCTTTTTTGCCTTCTCATCTTCTTCAGTTTCAGTCTCTTTCTTGACATTCACTATGCGTGGCAGTGTTGCATTAAAATCTGGCGTATGCAGTGTGGCTTTTTAATCCATCTGATGACACCAGCCTCTTGTGCCTCTGTTGCTGTTGACGTCAATTAATCTGTGAGCCATACCCACATCTAAAGCCCCATGAATTATCTTGCTGCTGAAATATGGGCCAGCATTTCATAAAAATTAAGATACCTGTACCAGTCATTGTCTGACTTTCTGTGAGGGTAAACAGACTCGTTTGTTACATTTCAGAAGCAAAATTGCCGGAACTTTGCGGGCTGCTTTCATGAAGTTGGGACGCAGTTATGTAGTACTTTGCATCCGGCAGTTGATGAAGCTATCCATTTGAACGCAGGATCCTTCAGACATAGTTGCAGCAAATGTAGAATGCGATAATAGTCATGAAATGTGGTTAATATGGTTACTTAATACTTTGCTGGTATTACTCAGTGTCAGATATTACAGACATTATATTCGAGTTGCATTTTACTCAGTGGCTTGTCAAGCAGATAGGTAAACAAATGGTTCATTTCATTGCCTCTTTCCATCACAAACAACAGTACTGACTGTGCTTGTTCTTAGAGGTGGTTTCAATGAATTGTTTGAAGTCGACGACAGTCCTACGCAGTTCATGTTGTTTTGTGTCGCATATCACAGTCATGTGGCTGTAGGGTGTTGATGATGTGTTCTCTCCATAGCCACGTGATACATCCAACATGGACTTTGCATTATGGCCACCACAAGCCAGCATTTGGATTCTACTAATAGACCAGAGACGTGGTAATATAATATCGCTAGACAGGTTGCGGCACAGTGAATGTGCCGAAACTTATGGTCCAACCGTGCCGAGTGGAAAAGTCACGTGATGCCAGTTGAGACGTGACTGTCGCCGCAGCAACAAACACTGTACGCCAAAGACAGCATCGTATATCTCAATAAAACAAAGTTTATTTTTGACACGAAGGCATATTACATCACATACCAACCCCATCATAGGTCACCATAGGCCTATATACGTTGTTATGTGCTTTCAAACTATTTGCAACATAATCCAACATTTTGTGCTAATCGCTGTAACTCTAGGCCTAGTACATGTATAAAACTTTGTTGTACATTATAATGACAGCAATAGCAACAAACATTAAGAAAACAAGACGATATTCCTCCTGCTATTTATTTTTCCCAAGAGTGGCATCTGGGTAGGGGTCGGCGGCAGCCCACTAGTTATGAGTCTGGGGAGCGCTGTGTGCTGGCTACCCAAGAGTTTTCACGCATTTTTTATTTTTACAGTCAAGATGGTCTCTTTTGATAGTTTTGTATTGTTCATTTTTCTATGAAAACGCTTTGAAATCTGCCGTAATTCTCAAGATGTCCCACTTGAGAATCCGTGTATGCTGTGCTGAGTACCTATTGGCCTCGGGTGCCCTGTTGGACATTTTCTTAAATTTACTTAGAACATACCAGTAACCTGGCAGTTGGAGTGCACAGGCAAACTGTTTTGGTGTTAATGAACGGTCGTCATGTTTGCTTGTACGAACTATACTGTGTCTCAGAAAACAATGCCGAATGATGTGAGCAAGTATTGTGACTCCTATTTTTTTAATGCAGAAAACAGGCAGTCAAAAACTGGCTTATTTTCTCACCTCATAGTATTAGTATTCCTGCACTCGTGAAACAGAGAAACATGGACATAATGTTTTTTTTACTTAACTACTGTATTACTGTTTTGCCAAACTTCATCCAATCGCTGTTTGGTTTCTTCAACCTTCTGCACTGGCGACTCATACACTATTGTATGACTCCCTAAATGTTGTAATCAATGAAGTTCAGCTCTAGGCTCATGAAGAAGTTGAGATCTGTGCTGCGGTAGCTGGACCGTTGCATGCTCGACGTACTAGTTCGCTGTGCTGCTGGTTGCTGACAGACAAAATTATCACCTGCGACGTATCTCACAGCAGATAACATTTATTGAGATTGTACGCTAACTGGAAATACATAACATATTGGGTATGGTCATTGAGATGGATGAGTAGCTTTGTGCGGAGAATGCCCGCCGCAGAAAATGCTCGATTCGCTTACACTCAGGTAGGTGGTATGCTGTTCAAGTAATGGTGGATTTGATGCAAGACTTCAACCCCTCTTCCCGGTGTTTTCGAAAATGGCCATCGCGGCTTTAGTCGAGGAGTCGAGACGCTTGTCGTGGTTTCATGTCTACATGGGTCAACAACACGATGATGCAACGGATTGTTGCATGCACAATTCCAGCTGCTGTTGAAGGTTTGTTGTCATAGTTTCTGCTTCTCCAGTACAGTGTCCATTGCATTTTCAGCGGCTGCAGTCAATGTAGCTGGAGCTGATGTCGCTTTATCTTCAACTCTGTTGAGCAGGCGACAAATGAACTTCCTTATGACGTCGCACCATTTTCGGCCGTCGGGCATTTACTGTTGCAGGCCCGACTGCCTGGAACTCGCTGCCAGACTATCTCCGGGATCCGTCGCTTAGCGAAGACACTTTTAGGCGATTATTGAAGACATACCTGTTTACATTGTACTAGTGCACGAAGCGCATTAGAGGCGTTTGCATAATGCACTCTATAAATTTTCTACTTACTTACTTACATTAAATGGTATAGTGAACACGTCTGTAGCTGTAGCTCTGCAGTTAGTGCAGAATGGATGCATGCAATCCATACCATTCTTTAATTCGCATCTACAGAACATCAGCCAGGGTTTTGCAAGCTTTGAACTCTGTTGCTGCAGCTGGACGATGCAGAACTGAGTGCTGCTTGCGCGCTTATTAGACTGGTGTCGCATCTGCGTAGGGCATTTCCTGTGAACTTCAGTGGCTCCAAGCAGTCTACGATCTCAGTGATGAAGGTGAAGTCCACATCAGTCAGCTGCAGGGTTGCCATGGATATAAAATTTAACATTCATATCCATATCTGTAATCCACCGATTTTATGTGGATATCCATTGATATATTCGTGTCTGTAGATGCCTATCTTGTATTCATGTATAGGCCTACATATATGCACCAAATATCCACACAGTGATAAAGCGCAGTTGGTTTCTACTTCCTGCTATGCTAGTAGGCCTACTGAAATTTGATAAAACAAGATAAAACAAATGATTAAGCCAAAAATGTGGTTTTATGAAATGCACTTACGTGTGCTAAATGACACGATTATTATTATAAAACACAACTTTAGTTGAATGGCGTCTTTCAGGCTCTTAGTTACAAAGAGTCACTTTTGACTTTACTCAGCCAGGTCTTTGTCATCGTCCATTACTTCAGCATCATGCCAATCAGCTCCGTCCTGGTCAATTCCCTTCTTCAACTCCTTGTCACTGACACAAATCCCCAAACGTTCCATCCACTTTCTGTACTCTTTTTGGTACCGGATGTAGACCAACTTTTTATTACTTTAGGCAACATTCTTTTGCATTGTTTTGTTAGCAGCATGCCGGTCTCACTAAACAGTCTTTCAGTGCCTGCTGATGACACAGGAACGCTGAAATTCATCTTTGTGCAAACTTTCAGCCTCGTGAGTCTGCTGAACTTCTAAAAACCAATGGAGTCCGATTAACTTTCATTCAAAATTAGTAATGTCATTAATTCGAATTGGTGATATCACTTATTAAATAGTGACAGGCCTATCACATATATCCATGGATATATTCAAGGTATTTACAAACGAAAATTACGTCACTGATGATGTCACTGAAAGAATATTTAACTAACCAACCACAAATTCTATTGCAAAGCATTCCTAAAGCCATGGTTCCATGTCAAAATAGTATTATTTTAAAGAATTTTAGACCCGAGCTGCCGCGGTCAGTCGACCGTCCCAAAATATTTTTATTTCAGACTGGAACCACGTCTGAAATGCAATAAAATAATTTTAGCATGAATATTTATGAGGCAGTGTTGCAGCCAATCGCTGCATTTGTTTACTGTAATTGCCAGGCAACAGCAGGCCGTTGCCGGCAGGCAAAAGACGGAAATTTCCACGCACCAGCAGGCGCCTGCGCAACTGAACTACGCCCATGTACGGAGTTTAGCTAAAATAATTTTATGATGGAACCACGCGTGAACTAGCTGATGAAAGCAGCAGCAATAGAGTATTGTGTGCTTTCTGCTTGTATAGGACGTCCAGTACTGCCAGCTGAACGCTGTGTGCGCAGCACAGCTGATGCTGTGCTTCTATGATCTGGCCAACTTTTGACATGACACTGACACCATATCTGCAGCTGCAAATGATGTCTGTGGCCAAACTTAATCCAAATTTTGCACTCCAACAGTGTTACACATCTTTTTGCTGGCATTGATCTGTGCACATGTATCAGTCCATGACTCTAGTACATGGAACCCTGTTCATGTACCTGCAATTCCTGGTGGATGTCCATTCATCGAAGGTGATGCTGAATCTCTGTCCCTCTTTCTTTCAACTTGTCAGTTCTCCCATGACAAATGAGCGGACCCTGTCGCCTTCACCCACCACCAGATGTTTTATGCCGTTTGCAGAATACGGCAAACTGGCAAATCCTAGTGCCATCAGGGGTGTCCTGAGGTCGGATGATGTTGCAAAAAGTCTGAAGGGCAACCCATCAGGAGAAACTATGCGATATGTCATAGTCAGTAACTTATTCTCACTTTTCTGAATTATATACTGACGCATAGAACCACCAACGGTTGCGGCACTATTCATGGACATCATCGGATGCGGTGATTTTCCGTCGTTGTCTTCAGTGTGTGCTTTACGTTTGAGGACTGTTATTTCATGCACTCTCGTCAAGTGTTCGTGCAGCCTTTTAGTAGTGCCGTCAACAGCTTTTAGTATACTTGCACTGATTTTACATTGTGCAGACTGGCCAATTTTATATCTCTGGAAATCCTGCCAAACCTCATTCTTAAATTTAGTCCGTCAGACGGGGTGAGATTGATCAATTTTGAGGGATTTTCTAAAATATCTTCCATACAGTGAAGCATTTTTACTTTATTTTATCTGTATTAGGACACTCTGGGATTGGTCTTTCGGCCACTGTGACATGAAATATAAATTGCAATTTCTAGTATTTTTTTTAAATCAAAAAAGTGATCAATCTCATCCCCATTGTGGGTTGAGTTTGATCACTCATTTAAAATGCTCTCAGATCAGTCTCACCCCCTGGTAGGTTTTTAAAAATACTGCAGCATATTGCCTGCAAAATTAAAACATAAAATCGAAGACAAAATATACAGGCAACATGTAATTGAACACAATATGTTACATAGTTAATATCCGTAACTGACACAGCTAACACAGAAACTATCTGTATCAAAATGCAATGAAAACTGTACAAAAAAACTTAAAAATTACGCTTGATATTGCAGGAAAATAGCAATGAGATCACAACTGCACTTGTAGTGCTAAAACTGCACACAGTACAAATTGGCTAAAATACTGCAGTTGTGAAATACTGCAGCTATAATGCGGTACAGTAGAATTATACTTGTCATCATGAAGTTATCCAAATAACACAAACTAGCACCAATATTCACATACAATATCACAACATGGCCTGACACAGCACCATTATTCCCTGTACCAATTATCACATGATGGAAATTAAAAAAGCCCTGAGAACAAAGTCGATAAGGCAACTAACGAACAATTGTATGCTTAATGTCACTGAAGACCAAATGATGTCGATGGTTGGTGTGAGGCTGAGACACGAGCTGCACAATATATGAGACTGGCACTGTATCTGTTTCTTCATTGGTAGGATATGTGAAAATTGGATCAGTTGTTCCAGACAGCTTCTTAACAAAAGTGACATCAACATTGTCGTTATCTCCGTGAACCTTTGTAACTTGTCCAACGTACATGAGTTGTGTATTCTTACGATTACCGGGATACCCAACAACAACACATTGATCCGCGGTGATTGTTGTGTCACTTGTAGTACCTCTATCAGTTCTGTCACCAGTGCTGGCGTTTGCTTCATGATCATTGCTTTCACTCTCTGCTGCATTGTCACTTTCACTGATTGACTCTTCACTTGATTCCGGTTCTACTTCAACAGTTTTCTTGGCCTTTTTGGCGTGCACCTTGCTGGTACTTTGTCGAGATGTCGATGGTGTCAAATCCTCAGCAAGTATCGGTTTACCTGGTATTATTTTCTTTCCTCGTGTACGAACCACTTTCTTGCCAGAATCAGGTGAGCAGTGCTTTTCCAACATTGTGGCTATTGCTGCATTGAACGTTGACAGCCTTTGGCGCTTGAAGTGTCTGTGCATGTGGAAGGAGAATTTCGGAAAACCACTGGTGGAAACATCTTGAATCAAACCACCCAGATGGTGTAGCATCATAGACAGTTCCAACTGGACCTCCTGTGGTCCACTCAGAGTAACAAGATTGAGCCTTGTAAACAATCATTGACGCTAGGAAAGTGCCATCAGCAGAAATGCTAAACATTAAACTGACAGCAGTTTTGGAATGATAGATCTTACGCTCAACGCGTTTAATGCCACGATGACATATCACATGTTTGGCTCCTGGGTCATCGGTGATGTTGGTCTCATCATAGTTGATTAGATTTTCTGGTGGTATGCCATGCAGAGTGGTCTGCAGTTCATCAAAGTATTTTGTTACATCATTCACAGAAATTTCTGCTCTAACAGGTTTCACATTGTCTGCAATTCTCTTGGTCAACTTGTGACGTTTCATGAAACTTTTTAGCCAGTCTGGACCAGGGCAGTTGTTACAAAGTCTTCTATCAGAAATCCCCTGTCTATCCAGGTAGTCTTTGACTAGTAAACGGACATCCATAAAGTCAACTGGCACTTTCCACTGAGCCAAAGTCTCGATAGTTTCAGCAAGTTAATGTTCGGCTTCGGAAGACAATCTTGGCTGACCACCCGTCTTCAGCTTATGCAAACCATGACAACGATTAAAGACGGTGCCATATGGAACAGAATATTTTCTGCTTGCTTTCCGAATCGACATTTGAGCAGACTTAACTGCTCTGAGTGCTTTCTGTAGTTGACTAGCAGTGTAATTAACATAGGCACGGGAACCAGGTTTCCTGACATATACGCATGGCATCATCAACTTTTGCAAACATTAATTGACCAGCAACATCAAAACTCCTGGATGCACACACACAAACAAAACAAATATAAGACATTTGTGACATATAAAGGCTTTATTATGCAAGTTGGTATGGCGTACCTGGATTTTGGCCTTGATGTAAAAACTTTTTGAATAAACCTTCATTCCGCATACGTCATCGCTGTTTCCAACATCGCTTCAACACAGCACTTCGTTTATAAAAAAAGGCAGACAGTGTGGTATGTTGTTCTTGTTGTATGATAATAGCACCTGCATAATCACATTCCACATACAGGTTCACTTATGGAATTGTGGATAGTTGCAAAGTGTGCACGTGTGATTTGATCAAAGTCACCCCACTGATCAATCTCATCCCATTGTATACTTGTGTTCCGCCATCGCTGTTCACAGCTACAGACTTTGTGAGTGAGAAGACTGATTGACTGTACTGCAGTCACACTCACAGCATAGGCTATAGCGGACAGTAATCTAGTCTGTTGGACTAATGAGACCATGCACGGACCATGGTTCGGGCTGGTTGAGTGGCATGTCGGCCCGTGGGTCTTGCCCAGCAGTACCACAGCATGAGTCCTCTGCACGTCAACGCAGGTGTCCGAGCAGATCGACCCACCGAACAAGAAGAACCATGCTCCAGTCATGGACTCCGACATTGTAGCCTCTGTGTATGTGTTCTGGTGGCCGTGGTCTGGACTGATGACAATACCAGCAATACGTTTCACATAACGTTAACAAAATGAGAGAACGAGGCAAGTGATGCGTGGATCAGGTACTGGTAATTCATTATACGAGTCCGTGGCAATTCCTAGCCTCCTAGATTTTTAGTC
>Ga0056108_1000659_pt1 | contig 10260 bp, 8 predicted proteins | sample WorMetG1BERMUDA1_FD_83875 | JGI IMG/M metagenome (GOLD analysis project Ga0056108, IMG submission 83875) | Marine gutless worms symbiont microbial communities from Max Planck institute for Marine Microbiology, Germany - Inanidrilus... ... | reverse complement strand
TCTCGTCCTACAGTTTTGATCGGATTGTCCTGATTTTTGGTTATATTGTAGAACACACCAATACTAAAATTCTCTCAAGCCATTTTTTGCAATTTCCATCTTGAACCCAAATTATGACGTCATAAATGACGTAATTTCCAGTTTTGCAAAAAAAAGTTGTCATAGAGCGATGCGGTTTTCACCATTGGATAGCTCAGAGGATTTCATGGGGAGAGGTGGTCTCCGTTTTTCTCTATCTCTTATAGTTTCCGAGTTATAACGTCATCAATGACGTCATAATGAGCGATGCGGATTGCACCCCCGGCCGTGAACCACGTAGCGTAGCCGCTAGTTAAACATGACAATTAAAAAGAATTTTAAAAATTCATTCAGGGGCGTGTGAGTTATTCTGGTTTATTTTGCCTTGCTGCTAAGCCAGTGAGAACGTGTTCTTGATTATATATGCCCGCAAATACGTTTTTATACGTGTTGTTATCAACCAGTACAGCATGCGTTGTAGTGAAGTGCAAAGTGATGTCATTTTAATCACCATTATGGGTACGGTACCAGGGCGTTGCGGTAGCTGTTACCAGTAGTTACTGCATTTCGCATACAGCAAGTAGTGTGGTACAGTGCTAAGGTAATTGACGCGGGGATGTTTGGAGGGCCGTTGTGTCAGTGTGCCCGGGGCGGTGTAGTATTGGTAAGCAACTGGGTGCGTGTACCGGCTATTGGATATTGATCGTGTTACTGACTGCGCCAGCCACGCGTCGTTGCGTCTGTGTGAGTTCCTATGACTGCCTGTGATTGTACCCACACACGCACACTCTTACTGGTCGTCTCTGATGTAGCCGTTTTTGTGCTGAAACGGGACGTTAAACTCCAACCAACCAACCAACACTCTTACTTGGCTGGTTGGCACTGCAAGGCACTGCAGGCTGTCCTGCCAGTTTGTGGCCTGTTGTGTGAAAACGTGACCTCACCCACAAAACCGGAACTACATAACATATTTCATTGTCGTCAGAGGACCGAGCCACGCCCCCTTTCCCCGCAATAACACCTAGAGAAAATTTTGTGAAGGTTGAACGTGTGGTTGTTGAGATACGAGCGACAGACAGACAGACTGCTCATCGCAATACATCTCGCTCCTACCGGTGGAGGGGGGTGAAGTAACAAAGTAGCGTTGTTACAGTTCCATAATGTTGGTTGTCGGTCTGTGTTTTTTAAGATAAACCACTACGATCACGGTTTGGGTTTGGATTTGTTTTTGCCTCCTACACTGTGAGTCTGCTGTCAAGGAGGTACATGTATTGGCGCCGGCGGCGACGAGGGTGGTCTCCTGACGGGCGGGCGCGGTGACACTAATTGGAAACGACAGTATCTGAGGCCTCCTGGGAATATATTACGTGTAGTATGTAACGTAAGTCACAAGTGTAACACATTGTTGAGCATGTACATATGTTACGTTAAAATGAATTAAGAATGACAGAGACAGGCGTTTTAAGATATATTAAAACCTTTATATTCAAATAATTATAGCCGCGTTTGTGCTAAGATTTCATACGTGCGTGCATCCGAGATATTGAGAACGTCTTTTAGTCACTAAGCGAGTTTCAATTTAGTCATGTCAGTCTACTTATTTGCATCCAGTCAGTCAGTTGTAAGGTTAAGTATGATTCTGTAGTACGCAGTGAAGTGCACAATTTTTAATGTAAGCTATGTGAAAGCTAATTGTATACAATTGAATGGGCTAGCATAGTAAACTTGTTGCCAAGTGCGACCAGTCAGTCAGTTGTGACTTATCGTTATTTTTGAAGTCATTAACATTCAATGTTATGAATTAGATGAAGTGAAGTTATAGTTTTGAAGTTTATAATGGCGTTGGCTTTGCATCGCTACACAATGCGAACACCAGAGTTGAATGGCCAAAACCTTCAAGGCTGAAACCGAGGCCTGACATTCCTGCCTCTAGCTACGTGTAGAAATCTTTATATATTAAACGCGGTAAGGTGTCCGCACGTACGTAACGTACGTCCGTAACGCTGGTCGTGGCCAGCTCAGTAGCGAATGACGTCACAGTGAGAATGACGTCATTATGAAAATAGCTGGCTCGCGGGTTGCGAGCGCGATAATGAGAATGACGTCACAATGACAATAGCTGGCTTATGGAGATATGGCGATTGGCGACATGTGGCCACCGGTTGCAACGCTCTAGCTGCTACATGAACCATACAGAACAGCACAGAGAGCTGAGTTGTGATGATGATGATTGATGATGGAGGAGGCGGGAGGCATGACGGACGTGTGATGCTTTCACTGCTGGCGTGTGGTTATGCTGGATGCTGGGACAGCGGCCATGTGGGTGGTCTGTAGTGAGCAGGTGTCACTGATGACGCGGCATCTGCCAGTTGCCCGGCGTCTGTTAATTATGCACAGCGTCGTCGTCGTCGTGTGTTTACACGTTTTGCCATGCGCCTTGTCACGAACTTAATTATGTCGTTCTCATGAACAGTCTCAGTCTCTAGTTAGGTCTACTTTGCCCGTGGGAGCGCTGGCGGAGTATTGTGATGAGCACGTTTGTGTGTGTGCTTGTGGGTCTGTCTGTCTGTCCGCGAGCCACACGCGCGATCTGTACCAAATTTTTTTGTGCATGTTGCCTATGGCCGTGGCTCGGTCCTCCTCCGGCAGGGTGACAAAATCCCAAGGAGAAGGGGCAATTTTGGCGGTTTTCCTCCCCATTGACAATGCATTGTGCAGGCGATGCGGCCTGTCGTCCGGGAAGGGGGTGATGGGCGTGCACAGCGCAGGCGAATTGTAGTATCTATGATTGCCTTGTTGTCTACTGGATGATGTTTTACGGTGTTTATACTTCGGCTGTATGTCCTCAGCTTTCATCCTCGTCTCTGATATAGCCATATTTGTGCTGAAAAGGGACGTTAAACTCCAACTAACCTAACCTCAGCTTTCGCCCTTCTATCTCTAAGATATATATTTTTGTGTTAAGAAATAAGAAATATTAGTTGGTCCATGGCTATTTTATCAACACTGTATATTGTTTCATGTCATTACATTGCTGTTCATATCTGTGTTAGTACGTCAGTCATTGTTAACTGATGATTATTCATATGCTGTTCTGTGGTCTCAGTTTTAGCTTTCATTGCACCGGGCGTCAGGAAATGCGTTAGGCCTGTAATAATGAGCTTCAAGCCCAATGGGTAGCTGGCTGCCCAAGAAAAACTGATAAGTGGTCATTACAAACGTTGCGTAGTCTTGTGTAGTCTCTCGATGATGTAGCTGATGTGATACGTAGGATGCATATACAGGGAAGAAGTGACATGGAACAGTTGTATCATTATAATGCCGTTGGTAGTGACTGATTAGCCAAATTGGCTATAGCAAATGGTTGGCACAAACGGTTTTATAGCAGTTTATTATGGAGGTGTTAAGTCCTCAGGACTAGACTTGCCTTGAGGCCTGAAGTTTGGCCTCGTTTAACGTCGGTGGTTTAATATGGATAGAACAGATACTGTAACTTAGTGCTTTGTTGCATAGAAGCAAAACACATTAGCACACGTATGCCGGCTTAATGAGCGTCTTGCCCAGGTGAACATGGGTTAACGTAACCAGTTGCTTCTTCCTGATGCCAACCAGGAGAATCATTGACTGAGCTTCATCCTTTCTTTGTTCACTAACTGACGTGGTCTCTGGCGCTGTTTCCCTGTCTTAGGATGATATCAGCAAATCACCACAAGTACTACCCACAGCGTTCTGTTTTTCTATAACTGATCTCATTTGCCGACGTTACTCCACGTCGATGCATTCCTGAGAAAAAAAGTTTTTCTGAAAGGCATTTTTGAAGATTCTTGGTGCAAGACTTTTTACAGCCAACAGTGTTGAAGTGCTGCAGAGGAACATAGTGATGTTGGCAAGTCACACAATGACACAACCATTTTACAGCCAGGACTACCTGGGTGAGCCAGCGCCAGAAGAAATCTTCTGCTGGACTTTATGGTGTAAGGTAAGATAACAGAGGCAGACACACCGACAGTTCGGCTGGGCGCCACTCCATCTGTATCAATCAACAACCCACCTCCATAACCCCCCATCCCATTTTTACGCTGGATGCCCTTCCTGCCGTAACCCTCACAATTTAGCCTGGCTTGGGACAGGCACCAAATATGCTGGCTTGCATACCCAGTGGCTCGATTGACGTTGGCAGATGAGAAAATGTTGATTCTGTACCAGTATTTGATGAACACTGACATTTATGGTGTATTGTTTGTCAGGTAGCATGTATTTAGTAGTAATTGCGTGTAGGCAGTTAAGTTGCACAGTTCTTCTTTGTTGTTGACAGGTGAGGTTAGTGCAGAAGAAAGATACAGGACATGTGTACGCGATGAAGATATTACGTAAGGCTGACATGCTGGAAAAAGAACAGGTGAATTATCAGTAAAGTGCTTTTTGTTTGGTTTCACTGAGTGTTTGTTTTCAAAGACTGGTAATTGTCCAATCAATGCTGTATTATTGTCACTCTAGAAATAAGTTCTTGGGTATTTTTTAAAAGATATACATGTAGCAGACTGCAGTGAATCATATATAGCTGGCTAAGCTGCAGTCTCAGTTGTGTGCGGTGGTCTTTGGAATATAGTTTCCTCATATGGGCATATTCCATGTGTGCTGTTGATGAAATTCTTACAGTATGTAGGCGTCACTATGCTACTTTAATCAGGTTACTTTGGTAGCTTTTGTTCGCTGTGCTGATCCTTTGCTAACAAGTGCTTCTGCTACTGAAGCAAGCTGTCAGCTTAGTATGCAGCATTTTAACGTAGCTGGTGCATTCCAGCATGAATGTGTGACTGTGCTTGGTTGATACGCCCGTGACTTTGAGCACTTGTTAGTCTTCTGCATCTGTTACTCGTCACCAGTGACATCTGTTTATTGTTTACTGATCACCTTGTTGCACTAACACCGCTGATGATTCACTGGGCAGTTACTACTGATCAGCAGCTGTGTTGGCTACCTACCTGCCCCCCTTCCCTCAAATAGACATCATTGGAGCAATGGTGATTGTCTGGAGGGTAAGAGGGAAAATTATCAGATCTGTTCTGTGCAATATCATGCGCAACAATTGTGCACAGTGCAGTGCACACACATATGAACAAACCTAACAGTTCTCTGGATTGGGTTTTGTCTCACTGGGCCCATTTCACTGTGCTTACATTCATTTTTGTGTACGTATTATTTTCTGTATCACTGTGAATTGCATGCATGTGTAGTATTGTAACATGGTGAGGTGGACCTGTTGGGATTGAAGCCTATCCTTAGGACTACTACTTCCTTCAGTGCTTTGACACTGTTGGTTGGGTGTCATTTGACCCGTAAAAACCTGTGCCCGATAATATGATCCATAATGTGTTTAGTGGGATGTTAAACCCTACTCAATCAAGCTGTCACAATTAGATACAATGCAATATACTTGCCAACCATGTCACATTTGCATAGTTATTGTTTAACCAGCTTTCTTTTCTGAAGTTACTGTTGGGGCTGCGTCCCCCAAAAGAGAATCTTTGGAGATAATTGGAGCAGGATGCCATCCTGTCACCTTGCCACGGTGCTGATGGAACCAGGACATTTGTTATAAATGTCACGGGTTTCAGTCTTGTATTACTGGTTATGTATTATGCTGTGATGTCAGTCCAACAGAAGCCATTCACGTTCTGGTTCTTTCATTCTGCCATGGACATTGTGCTGAAGTGTAACGTTTGCTGTTGCTTGAGACTTAGGCACTTAGACACTTCAAAATAGTGTTTTGCACAGGACAAGTATATCGTCACCAGTCCTGTGCCATTCCCACTTCTGCCTTTCGGTTCCCTCAAGGCGTTCTCCCGGTCCCGCAGGATTACCGCAATAGTTAGTCCCCGCTCCCAGTATTCCCGCGAGACAAAAGATAGTGGTCATTACTGCTCATCTCCTTTGCATGCTAAACCATTTGCATTCAAATGATGATGGCCGTGGCATCAACAGCTTTCTGACATTGAGTGCTGTGTAGATTAACATGCTGGTAGTATCCGGTCATTGGTTATCATATGGCACTATTATTGCTACTGTCAGGTTGCTCATGTGCGTGCTGAGAGGGACGTGCTAGTGGAAGCAGACCATCAGTGGGTGGTGAAGATGTACTACTGCTTTCAGGACACGTTGAATCTCTACCTCGTCATGGAGTTTCTTCCTGGAGGTAATGCTGCAGGTTTTCCTGGTATCTGATTACAGCGAGCTGAATAGTAGCATGCTTAAAAGTAGTAAAAAGAAGACGACAACACATCAACAGAGCTTGCCAAAAAATTTTACTGTATAAATTAACATGCTGGTAATATCGGGTCATTGGTTATTATAAATTGACTCGTGACTTTTGTGCAAATTGGTTTTTGTTGTTATCACATGTAAGTAAGGTTCTGTTTTTAGCGCTGTGACTTTTTTGTTTGTTTTTTTTGTTTGTCACTCAAATATCTCGGGAACCGCTGAACGCATTTGCGCGAAATTCACAGGATAGACATGTTTGGTCCCTCGCTCATATCAGTTTGAATGTCAAAGGTCAAGGTCACCAGGGACAAAAAAACACGTTTAGCACTCCCATCATCCCCTCGCAGCGTACGAATGGTATGCTCTCACTGCAAACAGCATGCAGCAGCAGCGGACACCGGACAGCACCATTCCGTCCCTGTCGGGGGTGATTTCTGGGCTTGCATGCAGCATATGTTTGCTAAAACACCTTTAGCTCTAATTTTTTCTGTTTGAAGTTCCGTGTGGTAGATCAAGCTGGCTGTCTGTCATCTTTTCAGTGCACACTAAACATTTTATGTCGTGTCATAACCCTGAAGACCATTAATGGTTGTAGCAACAGCAGTACATAATTAATGACAAGATGCCTTTTAAATGAGTTTTCAGCATTCTGTGAGGTGGAACCTTTGGAGTACCTGATTCAGGGCAGTTTGTCCAGCAGTCCTTCCTGATGCCTACGGTACTGGCATCTTACCCAACATAGAGGGAGCATTGCTTCGTCTCTCTGGAGTCCAGTGATGAAGAAGGATTTAAGCCAGTCGGTGATTTTCTGGGTTGGATTTGGTGCTTTTTGTTTCCTTCCTATCTTCGACACTTGTTTTTGGATGACAGAGCTGTCTGCCAGCTGTAGTCAGCGATTACACTTGCTGCAGGTGACATGATGACGCTGTTGATGAAGAAGGATACAATGACCGAGGAGCAGACACAGTTTTACATTGCCGAGACCGTTCTTGCCATTGACTCCATACACAGACTCGGCTTTATCCATCGCGACATCAAGCCTGATAATCTACTGCTAGACTCACGGGTCAGTGTCTCTGTTCATTGACACATGTATATCTCATTGTTTCATATGCAGCGCTTGTTTACCACGAACATTATCTTTACTGACCTACATTTGTATCAATGCTTATGGCAAACATTTCTTTGTGTTGAAAAAATGAAAATAGTGAAAAAGGTTAATTTTTGTTCAGTAAAGCATTTGAATGTTTTGGGTTTCGTGCATTATATTTATTCTTTTCAGTCATTTGACACTGTTGATATGGTGACAGGAAAGGCATCTGACCCATAAAAAAACTGTGCTGTTTATCCCCGTTCTCCAAAGGTTCTACAGTACCTGGAAAACAACCTTTCAATGGTGGTGGTGGTGGTGATGTTATTTAATGGAAATAAGGAAATTACATGTTTAGTATTTTGTGACTGGTACCAGTGTGGGTTACATACTGTTCACTTATAATTATTCTGGTCTGTTTGCTGTTTCTATAAATTTGCACTACTGTAATGTATGTGGTTGGTATGTTCGTTTTAGGGGCACATAAAACTCTCCGATTTCGGTCTTTGCACTGGGTTAAAGAAATCTCATAGAACAGAGTTCTACAAAGATTTGAAGCAAGCGACCACTCATGACTTGGGTTTGTTCATTGCTCCTGGCAGATTTTAGTTACAGTATCTTGTTCAGTGATTGCTGTTGTCTTTATGTTATTTGCTGATGACTAAACAGTCAAACAACAGGAAGAGGAGCTTGTAATCCCATTTGTCGTGATCCAAATCTCACTAAATTGGCATTTCTTTTTGATAGGTTGACATGCTGTTTGTGCTAAACAGCTGCATTTGGGCCCCATCTGGTGTGGAGACTATTCAGAGTGGACCATGTTTAACAGAATGGCACATTTTAGCAGCTCAAAAATATTCTTATGGAGATGTCAGACCAGAAGAATAATCCAGAGTTTTATCATTTGTAATGGACGTTTGTAAGACTAGAAACTGACCTCACTGCATGAATGGTTTGTCATGTGTTAGTACTTGTTATTGTTTGTTGTGTGTTTTGTGTTCAGCATCCAGTCCAATGGATTCCAAGAAGCAGTCTTGGCGTAACAAGCGTCGAGCTCTCGTTAGCGCTTTCTTATTGCTGCTGCTTTGGTCTTAACTTAATGATTAAATTACCGGTAATGGAATCACCTGTGTGTGACCTGGCTAAGATTTCCACTAACGCCTGTTTGAATCATTGGCAAGAAGGACATCCAGCCATAGTTGATCAAATGCTGTAGAAAAAAAATCCTAACTATGAATGTAATTGTACTGGTAACTGAAATAACTGGAAAGAAACAAATGAGTGATTAACTCTGACTAAATTGTTTGTAACTAAGACAATTTTAGTTAGTCCACGTTCCAAACAACTGTAATAATGGGTGTTCCTGAAGATTAATTGTCACATTTTGTCAAAGCCCCAGCAGTAGCAGTGGAAGGCAAGGACTTCCAATGCAGTAGACAGATTGATTAACATGTTAACTCACTACTTACTGTTAATGTATGATAGCATATGGTGTATTTTTGTGTGTTGTTATTATTATGTAAATGTCACAATGAAAGAAAATTTTCATAACATGAGCTAAAATGACATCACATGTTGTTTACAGAACTACAAGTAACAACTAGTCTGTAATTAAAAGTTTGATAACTAAAAAGTTTTGCCATAACTGTTACTAACACTTCGCCTCAAAAGATATAATGTTGCTGTGAACTTTTGTGAATATCTTTGAAAATTGTAAGAGAAAATAGCTTTGCAGTGAAAATACTTTTCAGCGTAAAATGCCAAAACCAGAAAGAAAGCAGTTGTGTGGTATTTCAAGCAACTAGAATGCTTTCTTTATATTTTGTGTGTCGTCACAACAGTGTGACAGACTCTGATGGTTGTTCATCTTGCAACATATCTAACTGTAGTGTAAGAATTTTATTTTGGGTTTTCCTGTGCAACCATTTGTTTTAACTAACCTTGCGCAATGTGCAGGCGTACTCAACGGTTGGTACACCGGACTACATTGCGCCAGAAGTATTCATGCAGACGGGCTACACAAGTTCCTGTGACTGGTGGTCACTCGGTGTCATCATGTATGAAATGTTGATTGGTAAGTCATAGCTGTGGTTTTTCTGTTTGCTCTCTGTCTGCTGCGTCCATTTTAGCGGTCATTTTCCAGGTGAACGTGGGTTAACCAGTAGAGATGTGCATGGGCCGAAAATTTTCGGCCCGGCCCGCAATTACCAGGCCATTTTGCAGCCCAGCCCGGCACGTCCCGTAGCCAACTTCGGCCCGGCCGGCAGTCCTGCAATAACGTCCCACAGCAACAGAGGTTGTTCAAATTTGTGTACACAGTGCACCTCAACTAGCCTGTATAAGTTGTTTGCTGGCGGGGACTGAAAACTGGTAATGGATTTCACGAAAATTTTGGCTTGTCTTGATAAATAGCTGTATGGCCCGTGTCTCTACTGTGCAGACCACAGTAAGTTGTAAACTTGGCCAGACTATTTGCTTATTGTTGTGAAAACTTTAAGAAGTGTGGGCCGCCAGACGACGGCCCGGCCCGTGGCAAACCACTGCTCGGCGTGGGCCGTGTCGTGCCAGGCCTAGCGGCCCGCGGGGCGCTAGGCCCGTGCTCATCTCTATTAGCCAGTTCTCCTTGGTATTCTCCTCCACTTGAAAATGGCACAGGTTTTGATGGGGCGGATGTCCTTCCTGTTACCTAACCGACAGTGTCAAAGTACTGAAGGAAACTCAAAACACTGATGCCCCGTGTGGGTCCCGGGGCTGTAAGTAAGTGGGTAAGTGTATAAGTAAGTAAGTGACAAATTTATGAAGCACCGAAATAAGAATAGGCCCTCTCCATTTCCAGGCCGGATGTCGTAAGAGGCAACTAAACCTGGCTTTAGTTTTTGTGTTTATTCTGT
>Ga0056108_1000658_pt1 | contig 10263 bp, 4 predicted proteins | sample WorMetG1BERMUDA1_FD_83875 | JGI IMG/M metagenome (GOLD analysis project Ga0056108, IMG submission 83875) | Marine gutless worms symbiont microbial communities from Max Planck institute for Marine Microbiology, Germany - Inanidrilus... ... | reverse complement strand
GCCTTCAGGAGTGGGTAGGTCACTTTGAGCCAAAATTTCAGGGGAAGGGGTCGTCCCTGGGGAATATTTTTTGGTTTCTACAAAACTAGACACATTTTGCTATCCAACGGTGCAAACTGCACCATGCTACGTGCCTTCGTTTTGACACAATACCGGCGTGTGACGGACGGACAGACAGACAGACGGAATTGCTGTAGCTAATACAGCGCTTGCAATGCGAGCATTGCACATGCTGTAAAAACTATTGTATTAAATGTTATTATAATTCAAACAACAATTAAATGTTGATTAGTGGCGTACTGCATTTAACAAGAGTCATTTGTTTTTATATTATATATTGCAACTATATGTACTGGCGTGGAATGCCTGGTACAAAAGGTGTGGCATCCCTTCTCTCAAAGATCGATGGACCAAGATACAATGACTAGTGGGTGGTTTTTCCTCGCTGGTATCATTATTTTAAGTTCACTAAGTGCCAGGGATGTTAGTCCTTGGCCTGGCCTTAAAGGTGATATGATTTTTTGGTTGTTAAAGTAAACTGCTTGTCGTCTGTCTTTAATATAATCAAATCTATTATAATATTGAGGAACATCAAAAAATAAGACAATCTTAGAAAAAAGCATCTGAAAGTGTGCATCCGACGATTTGTTTACTTTTGCAAGTGATGATGTCATACCAGGAAAACAAACAACCAAACAGCCTGTTGAGTGTTGACTCAAGCCTATAGTTGTAGTCGTAACATTTTGGTCATACGTTGAGAGATTACAGTAGTAAAAATCCGGTAAAATAACACTGAATAATAATGCAAACACAAACAAGTGCATCCTGATATGACGTCACGCATGGCGATGAGCCGAAGAATAACTATACAAAAGGACCACTAAACGCCTACTTTTTAGCACTTTGTGGCGTAATTTATCAACATTTATTACACAGACTGGTTTATATTGCAGTAAGCAGCTAGAAACTACTTTTCATCAATTTTGTGAAAAACCATTGCATATCACCTTTAAGGCCTGCAGGCCTTGGCCTTGGAAACAGTCCTTGGCCTTAGGCCAAGGCCAGTCCTTGGCCTTGGGTTCACGTAGTTTTTTTGTAATGAAGCGAATGCAGCAAAGTAAAAAAGCCAATGGGACCAATATGGTAATTATATGGATCAAATGTTTGACTGCCTTTCTGCAAGTTGGTTCAGCCTTGCCGAGGTATGGCCTTGCCTTGAACATAACTGAGTGGCCTTGGCCTTGGGGGTCCAGGCCTTGGCCTTATGACTTGTGGCCTTATTAACTATACTGCTAAGTGCTTTGACACTGTTGTCTTGGTAACGGGAAGGGAACATGCCCGTAAAAACCTGCTGCATTATCACCATGGTTCTCTTTGGGCCACTGACCAAACCTCGAGTAACTCAAAAAATACAGCTGTTTAAACACATATTGAAAATAGTATTACTTGCAATTACACATACGATTACTACGTTAATATGCTAACATTGCTGCACTAATAACAAAAGGATCATCGACAGAGTTCACTGTACTAGCTAGTGCAAGAGAAGCATGAGGCATACTGGTGGACGGTGTGATGACTGCGGCGTGGAATGAACCACGTCATGTTTCACAGAGTCTGCACACGACTGCAACTCAAAGTCACGATCAAGCAACTTCTGCTGCAGATCTTCAATAATCGCATTCAGCTGAGCTACATGTGCTGTATACTGACTCTCAGTCATCTGAAAACATTGTATTTCACACCACACGCATGTACAGTTCCAAAACTTCATAAAGCAGAAACTCTAAACAACATATTACAATGTGCTAAATACTAAATGTGCTAAATACTACTCAAAGTGCAAACAATATTAAGATGTCGTACTAAAACTGTTAAATGGGAGATAATACAATAAAATTTCACACTTCAACACACAATGGTACTCCTTAATGCAAAACAATACATGAGAAAGAAACAGGTATTATCTCAATCACAGCTCAGCTCTCGGGTAAGATGCAATTCAGACCCATATGGCAAGTCTGCTATCGTCAACTGCAGATTTGCTGTTAACTACAAGAAAGTTACAGCAAACTTGTCTCTGGCTATGCAACCATAGTGAGTAATAGCAAACGAATCACTAGCTTGTGAACGTTGAAAACAATACAGTGGTCCTTGCCTCTGACTTCGCTTCACAACCAAGTGGCTTCTCATCAGCCTCTGTAACTACTGGTTGCTCCGGATCCGTCTGAGTTTCTGTGAAACATACCATTAAATAAGAAATTAATTAAAATCAAATTAAGTGGTACACATACGACCACAAAAATGTTGACATGTCAACATATACCTAACACTAGCTTTTGGTAACTGCTTAAGACATTCCTGGACAGAACAAGTCTCGCATGTGCAATGAGCTATCTGCACTGCTCATCCAATCACCATCATCTCTGTTATGTTGTTATGAGTCTACAAAGTGCCCTTGCAGTATGGCCTACCCTAGTGGTGTAGCAGTAAAACACCCAGTCCACGCTGTCCGAACGGCTACTGGCATCCGCCAGCATTAAATCCACAGTGTGATTGGATAATTTGCATCAAGATTATTATTTGGCACTCTTTGACACAAGTTCGCGAGAAAGGCATAACAGTGTCCTCTAATAACAAGTGGTCAAAGTAATGTGACAACACGTTGCATTGCCGCTGCACGTGGATGGTTCAACGGTATTCGCCAGGTTGTGCCAGTGTGCACCCCACCTAATACATGCTTCATTGGGCCAACTTGAGTCCAAATCCCAATCGACATTTCGATTGGTTCCGTTTTTGCACAGCAAATGGCACAGAGTCACTATACTTTACAATGGCCGACCTTTTCCCTCTGAAAATTTCCTCTTTCCATGGGGGGATCAGGATCCCCATCTAATACATGGTTCCTTAGGTCCACCCGAGTCTTCAACCCAAACAGCATCTCAATGGGTTCAGTGGTTTTTCCACAGCTGATGCCAGAGCATCCCTACACTTTAAAATGGCCCGCCCTTTCCCCTCAAAATTGTCCCTTCCAATGGGGGGATCTACACCCCATTTAATACATGAATCCTTTGGCCTGTCCAAGCCCATAACCCATATGACATCTTGATCGGTTCAGCCGTTTTTGCACAGCTGACGGCAGAATGTTCCCATACTTTACAATGGGCCGCAGCTTCCCCCACCCTCTCAAAATTGCTCTTTCCCATGGGGATCTGCACTCCATTTAATACATGATTCCTTGGGCACACCTGAGTCCACAACCCAAATGGTATCTCAATCGGTTCAGCCATCTTACCAGGGCTCACGACTGTGACAGACGGACCAACAGATAGAACACGCTACTCGGTCCATAACAATAGGCTGCATCTATACCGTGTCTCAAAAAACATGTCCCATCTTTGGCTTGCTGTAAGTTAGACACACGTGAACAGATTTTGACATTTTTTGGCAGAAATACTACGGATAAAGTAAGCAATCAAAAGATGCTTTACTGTGCCACCCCGAATAACTTGTGCTTCTGCACTACCTGGCAAAATGGGAAACACGAAACTTGCATTTTTTCACTCGCTGTATTAGTGCATTGCAAGAATTCAACCAGTCGCTGCTTGATTTCTTCAATCTGCTTGACTCAAATGCCATAAAGGTTGGACCTGTGTTAAAAGACAGGAAAACACTCAAACCCCCTCCATAACCTATTACCTAGTCGCTATCATTCCCACAAAGCCAGTTATAGCAATTTTAATCCCAAAAATGGTTGTCATCGCAACGACCCTTAGATACTTGATCTTGGCTATGTCTTCATCAGACAGCTTGACCCCGAAAACCCACCCCTAGAATAAAACATTGTGGCACTAACTGTCATACAACCAAAGTTATAGCCCAATGAAGGCCAAAAAGCCAGTTATAGCAAACTGCATCACAAAACTGGTTGCTATGGCAAAGTCCCTCAGCATCTCTGGACTCCCATCTAACACGATTCCTTGGACCCATCCGAGCCCATAACCCAAACGGCGTCTCGATCGGTTCAGGCGTTTTTGCACAGATGACCGCAGAGTGTCCCTATACTTTACAATGGAACGACCCTTTTCCCCCTCAAAATTGCCCCTTCCCATCTAATACATTGTTCCCTGCGCCCACACGAGTCCCAAACCCAAACGGCACCTCGATTGGTTCAGCCGTTTTTGCAGAGCTCACTAGTGTGACAGACCAACCAACAGACCACACTACTCGGTCGGTAACAATAGGCCGCATCTACGTATGTAGTACTGCAATGCGGCCTAATAATAGCAACAGTAATAACTAAGTAAGTGAATCAGTATTATGAACCCTGAGATTTCTGGCAATAACACAGTTACATTCAAATACATGAGCAAAGCTAATGAAAACACAAGCCACATCCACACACCAGTTTAATGCCATTCTCTATGTAAATCTGGGTTAGCTGACTTCCCCTGATTCTTTCTGTAGCTGTTCTTAATGAGAATCTATGGGGTAAATGATGCAAGTTTTCTTATGGCTAGATTCCATTCCTTTCACACAAGCAATAGCATTACAGCATTGAAGCACAGGTCCCACCAGGGAAAATCAACTGGTCTCATCATTTTTAATCACAGACTGACTCCTAACAGGCAAGCCTCCTCTTGCCGGCTTTCCGGCGCCAATACCCAAACAAAGGTATTGAAAAATCTCCTGATGTCATTGACTCTGACATTTTATAAAAGTACAAAATGAATATAAAATAAACCAAAGCTAACCTGAAGAACACAACACTGACTGAGGCTGGGATACTAACGAAAGTTCGTGCTGAAAAGTTTCGTCAACAGGTTTTATACTTGTTTGCCTAATCTGCAGCAGATCAGCTTCAAGTCTGCCAATTTTGTCTCGTAATACCGTATTCGCTGCTGACAGTGAAGTAATCTGATGAACCATCATGGGCACATCGTAGTTCTGTGCACACAGTGACTTGTCTGATGTGTCATGACCTGCACCACCAGATCCTGCGTCTAAAACCTCAGCTTCTTTGCTGCTATCATTGCCACTAGTTACAACTGTGTGAGAACTTGAGTCCACTGACTGCACGTCCTCACGGCATGTTTGAGACAAGGCCGCATTCAACAGTGAAAGACTGTGGTCTTTGTCTGATAAAGCACTTTTCAAAGCAGTTATCTGTTCATCGTGTAGTTTAATCATCTGTTCTGTTTCGGCAGTCAACGAGCTGCGCATATCTTCCAGCTGACGTTCACATTGCTCTTTCTCCAGTACAAGCTCTGTGATGTTTTTCTCCAGCTGTTCAACATTTTCAGATTCCGATGCTAATTTATCCTGGAGCGTGTTTACCTCAGACTCGAGACTGTGTCTGTTCTTTGTTAAATCACTGATTTCACTGTTAAGATGTGCAAGCTGCTCTTCATGCGCACTAGTCAACGTAGCCATTTCTTCACTAAACCTTTCACATTTCTCGTCGACTTCTGACTTGTGTTGCTCTAACAGAGACTTTATGTCATCTTCCTTCACACTGACTGCAGCAGAGAGTTCAGTCAGCTTGGTATCGGTAAGCTTGCAGTAAGCTGCATGTGCTTCCTCAAGTTCTCTTATTGCAGAATCTTTCGTTGTTACTTCTTTCATCAGGGTATCGAGTTTCTCCACTGACGACTTCTGGTCGCTATCTAACTGACCTTCCAAGCCAGCAATCTTTGCCTTAAGTTCTTCCTGCTCACTAACAGTTCTATGTTCCAGCAAAGTCAGCACTTCATCTTTATTAGCCAACTCGACAGTTTTGCTCTCCAGCTGCTGTCGTAATGTGCTAATTTCATCTTCCAGTGCTGTCACCTTAGACTGCATTACCTGCACCTCACTTTCTGTCTCATCTTTAAGCAGCTTCCGTTCATGCTCAATACATGTTTCTGCCTCGTGAAGTTCAACATTTTTAACGTTTAGCTGCTCCTTGACAACAATTATTTCCCTAGAAAGTGAATCAATCTGAGAGTTACTGTTCATTATTTCAGCAGTCTTTGCATCCCGCTCTTCAGTCAACATGCTGCACTGATCAGAAAGTGCTTCTAATGTCGACTTGTGCTGTTCAAGTTCTTCACACTTAGCCAACAGCTCGTCAGCTTTTGCATCCAACTGTGACTGCCACAGTTTCCGTTCTGTGTTCAATTTCTCATCACATTCTGTCTGCAGTACAAGCAACTGTTGATTAAGCTGTTCCTTCAGTTCAGCTATCTCCTCATTTAGCTTTTCAATGTTGGCATCTTTATCAGACAGTTCAGCAGTCTGCTGCTTCAGTTGCTCATTGGCACATTGTATATTTGCTGAGAGGTTCCTAGCTGCTTCTTCCTCACTCTGCAGCTGTTTTTGTACAGACTCCAATTCTGCCTGAAGCACACTGCATTTCATCTCCATCTCATGTACAGCCTCATCTGTTACATGCAATTTACTTATTGCTTCCTTCAAATTAATAACTTCTTGTTTTTTCTCTTCAGCTAACTCTTCCTGACTCTGCAGCTGTACATGCACAGAATCCAGTTCTGCCTGCAGGTTACCACACTTTATTTTCATCTCGTGCAAGGCTTCCTCTTTCACATGCATCGCACTTGCTACTTCCTTCAGACGAATAACTTCATTTTTTTCTTCTTCCAACTGTTCCCTTACAGACTGGAGAGTTTTCTCTTGTTCAGTGACCTCTCTGTCTCCATCACCATTTTCTTGATTTTCCAGCACATGCCAGTCGCTTATCTTTGCTACCCTGTTACTAGGCTCACTGTCTTGATCAACAGCAGTGCAGAATTTTTCGATTAATGGCAAAACCTGCTCTTCTAGTACCACCCAAGAAGACCTGATTTTATGTGAGCATCGAACAGCTTCGCTCGCAGTGCCATCAGGTGTGTCATCATCCAACTCCTGGCCAGATGCATCAGTCTCCTGCAAAATCCACTTCTCCTTCTCTGCCTTAACAAGTTTGCGCAAAAGTTCTAATTTCTGCCAGAGACTTGCAGTACGGTCTACGATATGGCTTACGGCTACCACTTCAGGCATATGCTCATTGCTAGGCACTTCACTGCTGCTAGCTGTGATACGTGGAGATTCTGAATAATCAATAACAGAAGACTGTTTTTCTGTTTCATCAGCTCGAAGACATGCTCTCCGTAACTCTTCCAGCTGCTGCAGAAGTTCAGCACGGCTAGCATCTGCATGTCGGATAAGTGCGTCCTTTTCGGCTTGACTCTGAGACAAAGCATCATGCAGGCGGACTTTCGTTGATGTCAGTTCAGCTTTTAGGAAGTCTATCTCCTGACTTTGTTCTGCCAAAGCCTTGGAAACTTCAATGTTGCGGCTAGATGTCAGTTCTTCTATTTGTTTCTTAAGATCTGCTACAGCCTCAGCTCGTTCTGCAATAGAATTCAACAATTACGGATTACTATTAGCAGTTACTGCAGACAATAAGTGTGCGTTAATTAATGATCAATGCATTAAATATATCAGGACTCAACACTAGACATATCACATAAACATAATCATGCAAAACACTAAAGATGACACAAATGAATGGTATTCAAAATGTAACATTACAACAGATGAAATAAACAAAATTAGTCCCGTGTGGAACTGACGGTCGACTCCTCTTAAGTGGCTTTCACACACTCGTGACCTTGACCTTGACCTTGGATCGGGTCATACAGCATATCGTCGTGCATCAGTCACTGAGCTCTATCTACACATCAAATTTCATTGAAATTGGGAAAACTTTTTTGTGCATGGACTATCCGCAGGGACCCCTCCAAGTTCAAGGTCACGTGACACAAAAACTAGGACAAATAGCAAAAATCTGGCCCAACAAATTTAGATATTGTGCTGTAGTTTAAGAATTAGTGGTCATTTGCCAGCTGCCATTGTAAATGGCAGAGGAGATAGACTTAGAAAAGTGCAATTATCGGAACTTCAGAAGCCCAGTAACCTTGACCTTGACCTTGGATCGGGTCATAGGGCATACCGTCGTGCATCACCCATCGACCTCTATCTACCCACCAAATTTCATTGAAATCGGAAAAACTTTTTTGTGGATAGATGGACGTACGAATACCTACGATGGACATTTCAGACCCCTCTAATGTTATTAGGTCGACTCAGAGGAGTGGACCTAACTAGTCTCATCAACAACACAAATTTCAACATTTTTATGGTCGATTGGTCGCCCTATGGAATAGGGCAGACCATTATATTTTCATCCTGAGGTTTCTTCTTTCTTTCTTTTTTTCCTCGCCTAATCTCAGCCATCACAGATTGGACGTCTGCCATACTTCCACAGTCCACACATGGTATGGCCTTAGTGCGAACGTCAGATGCAGGTATGAAACATGCTGCACGCAGCTCGCTGCAAATACAGGATGCAAAAAATCGTCAAAAATTTGCCATCTGGGCACCATAGCATAACTTTGTCAGGCTATATCTTTGCAACTAAGGCACTTATCGACAATAGGAAAAAAATTTGTTAAGCACCAATATCTCCTCCAGATGTCCCCACAATATGGTGAACTTCGGCCCACTAGCGGCTGAGATCGGTCCAGTAATTTGGGGCACCCCAGCAAATTTTAACGGGTTTCATGTCTTGGCAGCATTACTGCAACGACGTAGCTCAACGGAAGTCAACCAAACTTTGTACGGTGTTCGGCCGTTTCATGCGCTGGTACAGTACATATACATTTTTGGGGGCTCTTGCCCTGTTGCGACATTTTGCCAGGTGCAAAATTGACTTTGCATCCTCCAAGTCTTGCTCTCTTGTATTTTGGTAGCGTTACTGCATGGCAGTTGAGCAGTGGGTGCAAGCCAAACTTTGCAGCGTTGAGCACAGGGCGCCACCTATATTTGGCAGGGCAACCATCACGTTGAGCATTGGCCCACATTCTACTTTGAAGCTCAATAACAACTGTGCTTCATTTCTAGTGATTTTTGCATATTTTTCATTGCCTTCAGTGCTTTGATGCTGTTGGTAGGGTGGCAGGAAGGCATCCGGCCTGTAAAAACTGAGTGGTGCGGTACTGGCATGCTTATCTGTCTGGAGCAAAGTGCAAATTATTTGCATATGGTCCAGCTGATGCCACTACCACCCCATCGTCTCTTGCTCCAGTAAAATCCAGAAAAGTTTACCTTTCTGGTGCCGACTTACCCAGTTATCCTGGAAAAAAGGCCGTTAAATGGATGTACACGGTGTCTCAAACAAAAGTTCCCACCTTTTAACTGCCTGTAACTTTGTCAGATCTTAACCGATTTTCAAAATTTTTGCACTGCTGGAAAGCGCAGGAAATTTGCTACAAAACCCATACGACACTGTCCACCTCACCTTAGGCATGTTGCTACACTGTCTTGGGAAAGTAAAAATTCAAATAAATTTTTTGCAGATGTGAAAGAAAATGCAAACAAATTGCATTTTTAATCCCTGTAACTTGTTATTCATCCACAAATTTAGATATTTTCGGTGTTTAAAATAACGAGTCTTTCTCCATACTGATTGCAAATACAGTAAAACTTTATTAACACAGACTTCAGTGGACTGCCCCAAAACGTCTGTGTTAACCAAAGTCCGTGTTATCCAAAAAGTCGAAAAATGTTAATGTGATTTCAAAGATTTGTTTCTATTCCAGTATTGCTCAAGTGTACTTTGGCCTGCAAGTCCTACTAAAATAGAAACAAATCTATTATTTTAATAACCTAGCATTTAAAAACCGAGCAGTCAGTGTACAGTATTTAGTCACAACAATAATTAAAAGCAGCCACAACTGCTGCCTGTTTCTTGCCTGCTTCGATATCATTAATGATAAGAATTTTTTTTTTGCGCCAAATCTAATGCAGTGCGTTTGTGTTTACCGCTCATTTTACACGTGAATATATGACGTACAGGTACGTAGGCCTACGATCCAGAGACTAAACAGCCGGCAGCTGGCAAGATAATCCATTGCTGTCGGCCGACGGCCACACCCACTTCCCGCCTCATGGGATTTGCATGCACTGGCGGGAGACAGAGTGAAATCAGCCTACATCTCATTTCGCCAGCTGGATATCCAGATGTCCCGTTACAGCAGCCAGCGTAGTTGTAATATGATCCATCAGTAAACAACTGACAGCGGGTCGAAAACGTAGTCTGCGTTAACCGAAAGTCCGCGTTAGCCGATTCCGTGTTATCTGTCAGCGGCTGTATATAAAAACCAAGGACTTCTGGCGGGGCCAAAAAATTGGTCCGTGTAAACCGAGAGTCTGTGTTATCAG
>Ga0056108_1000657_pt1 | contig 10272 bp, 15 predicted proteins | sample WorMetG1BERMUDA1_FD_83875 | JGI IMG/M metagenome (GOLD analysis project Ga0056108, IMG submission 83875) | Marine gutless worms symbiont microbial communities from Max Planck institute for Marine Microbiology, Germany - Inanidrilus... ... | reverse complement strand
TGGGCACTGGTTAGTCCAGATGGAGTGGCGCCCAGCTGGATGGTCGGTGTGTCTGCCTCTGTTGATCTTCCATTGGACCATAAAGTGACGTCCATAAGCCCTTCTGGCACCGGCTCACCCGGGTGGTCCCGGAAAAAAGGCCGTAAAACGGCTGTGTGTGTGTAACTACATTATTACACCAGATGTGCATGTTTTCTGCTTAATGAAGTAAGACGTATCTGTTCCATTCTTGTTGTTTCATTTAAGCTGTTGGGCTGTAAAGAACTGGCTTGATCCATGTACTGATGTTATCTGTCATACAAGGATAGTAAATGTGGTTTTGCTTTCTTTCGGTTTTTATTTTGAGGACTGTCTCATCTACTGTACCATATATTTTTGACACTTTCAGCTGTTGTCGGAGAAATGAACAGGTTGTCAGCCATCTCTGAAATCTTTATGTATTAACTGCAGTAAGGTGTCTGTACTTTCGTACATCCGTAACGGTGGGCGTGGCCAGCTCAGTAGCCAATGACGTCATAATGAGAACGGGGCTGCAAGAATATGGTGATTGGCGAAGTTGCCACAGGTTGCACTGCTCTATTATCCTATAATGTATCTTACGATGTCGGCAGTTCCTGCCAACGAGCCTGGTTTCAAGTATTTCCATGATTTTTGTTTGTTCTGCTGTGTGCAGAGTTCAAGCAATATTTCCTACAAATCCCGACCCGTCAACACTACGAGACTGGCGCATGAGCCATCTAGTTCAGTATGCTCGTAAGGTTGAAGGAGATATGTACGAAACAGCTGCAAGTCGAGTAAGTCTTCTCAATTTGACCATTTCTTCATATGATACACTTTGGCTTAATATACTCTTATATCTAGATTCAGTTAGCCTTGACTTGCAGAAAAGCTTTGAATTTGAAAGTTTGTTAAATGAAAAAGATGTCGTTATTATTACATCAATGCCACCTGGTCTGTATTGTGACAGACCATGTGATGAATTATTGTTTGTAGTGGGTGAGACTGGGAGTGGTACTGGCAGCAGAGGAGTAAACTGGTTATTGCAGTAATGTACATTGTTGTGAACAGTATGTAAAAAATGCATTGATATTAGTCCGTGTAATCTATGCTTCATCTCACTGTTTGTTGTCTACTGATCATGATAGCAGCACATACGTCACAAGTATGTTCATAACATTGTATAACTGTGGTAACTGAGTTTGTTGACTACAGCAAATTCCGCATATAGTCTGGGGTTCTTAAAACAGCTGGTTCCATTCTCATTTATAAGAATCCGAGATTGTCTGGAGGATAAGAGGGAAAATTATCGGAACTGTTATGTGCTGTATTGTGTACGACAGTTGTTCACACACACATATGAGCAGTTCTTAAAGATGAGTGTTAATTTTAGGTCAAGGTTTAGTTTTTGTGTGTCTGTTTAGGTTTAACATTTTGTGTGTTTTTCTGGTTTAGCTTAAACTGTTTTGTTCTTGTGTTGTTTGCTTTTGTTGTGTTAGTTTTAGTTTTTCAGTACTACACCAAGAGATTGGTTAGGAAGAATGTCTCCAAAATGACCTGTTTTGTGTCCAGTTGGATGTAAAACCTTGACTTAATCAGTATAAGTATCTGAGTGATGTTTGTTCACTTTACAGTGGTTTATTTCATGTTAGGAGGAATACTACCATTTGCTTGCGGAAAAAATCTACAAAATCCAGAAAGAATTAGAAGAGAAGAGGATGCAGCGTATGAAAGAGCACAGTGTAAGCGGTGCTGTGGTGGAATCGTCATCATCAGCGTCGACAACGTTGGTGTCAGCGGTTCTTCCAAGTACAGGCAGTATCACTGCCAGCCCTACACAGTCGCCATCGTTAGAATACGCCGAACATTTCCTTCAGTCTGGTCAGTAGCAGACAGCTGGAGCTTGTTAATTGTAGTGGTAATATCTGTGTAGTTGATATGATATTTTACCTTCAGTATTTTGATACTGTTCGCTGGTCGTCATTAAGGAAGGAACATATTTTCAGGGGCTCTGGAAGACTGTTGGCTAACCCACTCAGATCTAGAAGGTTGCCGTTAAAATGTGCCTGTCTGTACGTATGTTGTAACTGGTGATGTTGCCTCAGGACTTGAAAGCCTGTGGTTGATGAAGCAGCTTATTGAAGGTCTTGGCCTCAGCTTGGCTTTAATAGCTTCATGCCTCGCCTCTTAGTTGGCCTTGAAAATTGTCGAAAGTGATGCCTTGTTTGGTCTCTGCTTCAACTTTTGTGCCTGACCTTTCATCAAAGTGACCAAAATGTTGTCGATGTTGTGATGGAAGTGCTTTCCTATTTATCGCTGACATGTTTGGTGTTTACTTTATACAGAGAATTAAACTTTTCTAATCAAAAAGTACGTGAACCATAGGGACTTTTTACTGAGATTAAATTACCTTGGTTGGTGTTACAGAATCATGCCCAGCCTTACCTAGTGTTCTACAGGCTTGTATAAGCCTCGGCTTGCCGTGTCTCAACTAATAATAATGATAATAGACCTTACCTTTTCTTGGTCTTCAAAGTTAAGCCTTTAGGATTGCCTTTCTTTGAGAATTAAGTGTTGTTTACATCACGTGTTATAACGCTCACACATTATTTTGAAAATTATAGTCAAATGTAATGTTTCTAACCCTTTGTTAACTCGTGCAGCTGAAATACTGTGATAGTATACCAAATGTTGAACATTGTCCAGTGAATGACGCTCAGCAGTATTATTTGGTGTGGGTTTGGGATCCATCTGTGATGCACGTGGTTATTATTGCAGAATTTGAAAATGCTGTACGTTGTACATCTTTTCAACATCCTCAGCTGCAACAGCCGCCGTATATGATGAGTGCTGGTGCAGGTAAGATGAACACGAGTGATACATAGTGCTGTCGGATTTCATGTTTCGGAATAATACATTACACATGCATTTAGTTTCTGTTTTAACTGGCCTTCAATGGAGTTGCTCCGGGTAGCGATGGGTTCCCAAGTAAGAGAACATCGGAGCAGCTTTTTATCGGATGCATGCAACTCTTGTTGCTGGTCCAACAGCGTCAAGCACTGATGCCAGCCAGTGAACCTCACCCGCTGGACATCATCCTTCTTGATCTTCCAGCTGACTTTCAGGAAAGGGATGAAACGCCCTTTTATACTGTGTCTCCGATGCCAGTACCATGGTAGTTAGTACATGTCTGACGTGTAAGAAATACTGCTGTTGATGTGGCCTCAGTCTGTTGTTGCCATCTTCGTAGTTAGCATGCGCCCTGTGTGGGTCCCTTGGGGCTGCAAGTAATTGGGTGAGTGTCTAAGTAAGTAAGCAAGTGACAGGTTTATGAACCACCAAAACCACAATGGGCCCTCTCCGTTTGCAGGCTGGAATCGTAGCAAGCAACTAAACCTGGCTTTAGTTTTTTTCGTGTTTATTTTATGTCGTAGTGCATTTCTTTTTGATTGGTGAATTTGTGCTTTTCTTGTGTTAGGCTTAGTTTTTCCATACCAAGCCAAGAGATTGGCTTGGGGAATGTCTCAGAAGTGATCTATTTTGTGTCGAGTGGGACGTAAAACCTTAACTCAATCAATCGATCAACTAGTTAGTATGCTTTATTTCAAGATTTACAATGAACATGTCAATATATTATTATTGAAAAATATACCGAGTGTCTGTGTTGTCTGTCAAGGTGGTGTAGTACGGTCACAACATCCTCCAATCCCCATCGGTGTGGACATGAACGACCCGTCGGCAGTAGCGCGATTCCGAGGCCATCCATATCCACCTGGTCCTCGGCAGTTTGACGTGTATCACCGGTTGGTCGGTCCACGACTCGAAGCCCAGCATGTGTACAGTGTTTGCCCAGATTCACAACCGTCTAATTATCAGGTTTGCTTCAGTATTAATGAATTGCTGGTCAGGTGCTTATGTTAATGTAATGTTTACTTACTGCAGAGAGACCAGCGTGGAATTATTTTGAGAAGTGGAAACTAGTCACAGAGGTTGATAATGGGAAACCAGATAATAAAAGCATCAGGAAATCTGATTGCAGTGCAGATGTGTAATGTAGTGTTTGAAGCTGTTGGTGCTTATTTTTGTATGTCTGGGTTATAACCACTGGGTATAACCAAGCCACTGGGTATGCAAGCCAGAATATTTGGTGCCTGTCCCAAGCCAGGATAAATTGTGTTAGATGGGTACCCAGCTCTCCCCACGGAAAGGGGCACAGTAGCCCCCACTTTTTGGCACATGTCTATTGTGGCCAAATGGTGGCCCATCTCAGTAACTGTTGAGCTCTTGTGAAATTTGGGCTGTAGGTAGACTATGGACCAGAGAAGAGTTGATTAAATTTTGGAGGCTTAACGTCAGTGATATGGATAGTCAAGTAGTTGACTGATATGAAAGGTGACAGTGAAGTTGACGAAACCATTTACAATGCAGTGCATGGGAAATCTGGGTCGATATACGTGTTGCTTGCCGTTAACAGCACTGTGCCAGTTTTGACGTGGTGTGGCTGAGGAGGTATGCTCACTGTTTTGATACCTGTTCTGTTGTGATTGTTCGTTGAATTACAGCCTGCATATCATCAGATGGATCCATCTTTTTCGTACCGCATGAATGTGCCAGACAGTAAGCAGCAAGAGATTCTTGCCAGGCACCGATGTGAAGAGGTACGAAGCATTGTTTGCCAGACAATCAAGTCTTCCTACATTTCCCTGCATGCATGTATAACAAAAGCTATATAATGATGTTCACTGGACATGTCATGTTTAGACATTCATCTGTTACTGGCGTATTTTAAAATTGTATTCTGTGTTGATGTTTTTGATGATATAAAGTGTGAATGGAAGTTTGTATAAGGCAAGCCCATAGTTTGACTGCAAATGTTATACAGGAGGGTACAGTGGCCTCAGATAAGATTTGCATTATTGAACTAGATTTTTTATATGGGTATTGTTGTAAAGGTTTGATGAGTTCTGTTACCCTGGTGACATGTTGAAAGCAGATGGAGGGCTCCAGACCAAGAGGTAGACCAAAGAGGACATGGACAGAGGTTGTGCAAAAAGATTGCCAAGCACGTAATTTGAACAGGGAGGATGCTATGGATCGTGGTAGATAAAAGAAGCTGATAAAGATTGGATGATCAGCATGATGGGTGGGTGAGTGTTCCGTCTGGTACTGGCTCACCCCGGGTAGTCCCGGACAGAGGGCGTAAAATGGTTGTTGTTGTTGTTGTTGTGTTGTATGTCTGTGATTATAGGCTTATATATGTTTTTTTCTCATTACATTTCGCGTGAGGCATGTCTGTCTGTCTGTCCCTCGCCACATTCCCACACTACTGCACCATAGCATGGACCCGGATGTAAGTTGGGGGAATGGTAGGGGGTGCCGTCTAGTTGTGCAATATTGGGCGGATTTGCAATAGGTGCACGGGTTTCGTTGCTATGACAACATAGCACCGAATGTCAAATGTCAGCCAGTGCATGTACTCACTTTATGCTATGCCTGCTTTCTATTACAACTGCATTCTTCCAGTTGTTATTAAATGGATGTGTTATCTTATGTGTTTTGTGAGTTGTCTGATACATAGTAGCAGGAAGTGAGTGATTAAAGTGCAACATGAGGTAAAGTTGAAGTGAACTTAAACTAGCGTGATCAGGCGGTTACATGGGTTTAGTCCTAGAGAAAAAAGCGAAACGTATAGCAGAAAAAAAAATGTTCCGATTGGAACGAGTCAGTTCGCATGTGTCCAAAGTTAGGATTGGATCAATCGTTGCATAATGATGGAGGTAGGTGGAACTCAACAGAGCGGGCAGGACACCCGAGGAGAATATTATTGTATGATTTCGAAGAAGATATGAAAAGTTTTGTTCTGTCCTGAGAGGATGGAACAAGTGGAAAAAGAAAATTAAGGGACAGCCGTATAACCCAGGTTCATCTGGAAAATGGTCATTAAATGGTCGTGCGTGTGTATTCTGACATTTGTAGCCATATTGTAATGAGACATGCATTATATGTACATAAAGGTAACCGTGTCTGCATGAAAAGAAGCGGCATACTTGTTGACATGTTCGTGTATTTGAGCATGTTTCATTTTGCTGTTGCAGCCGATGATGCATTCGTCGTCGTCAGACTCGGTTTTATTCCATGACTGCATATCGATGTCGAGCACAACCTCTGGTCCTCAGACACCACTGCACCACTTGCCCGTATCATTGCCTTTGACACAGGGTGAGGCCGTGTTGCCCCCGGCCACTACTCCACCGTCACCTAAACCCACTTCCGGTAAGCTTCTGGTTGAACAACTGTCGCCAAGTGTCAGCGCCGATGCAGAGGTGTCGACGTCGTCGTCTCCGCATGCTGTTGTCATCAAGCAAGAAATACAGCATGAAGATGTAACTGATGACGAAGCGCCTGTTAAAACATCCACACCGTCACCGCCTGTGACTGCTGGGGCTGCCGTGAATGGACTTAAGCCTGGTTTAGAGGACATTACCGACGACGAAGCAGACGTGAAACCGGATCACATAGAAGTGAAGGCTGAAGTGAAAACTGAAGTGAAGGAGGAAATTGAAAGTCCGAGGGATGGCAGGTCACCAAAAATTAAGACAGAGCCTTGTGACCCATCAGATGGGAGCAGTTTTCATGTTGTGAAGGAAGAGATCAAAGAAGAAGATAGTGGCGGTAATAATAATAAGTCGTCTGTCTCGGATGAAGATGCCAACAAGTCGTCTGATGTCAGCAGAACATCTCTGTTAGAAGAAGAAGGCGGTAGAAAAGGTAACGGTTCTTGATCTCTCTAAATATGTAACCAGCTAGTGTAGCTATTGGTTCGTTGTAATGATCTTATTATGAATTGTGTTAACTTTGTAGTAATTTCTTTGAATTAATCTTATGATTGAATTTGGCAATGAAGACATGCCAGTTTGTATGTAGTAAATAAAGAAATTTAAGTTGTCACCCACTCATGTTGTCCTGGAATAATGACCATTAAACTAGAAAGCCTTCCCTCCAGGTTGCATCGACCACTTTAACACAGACTAGAACATTTTCATGTGGCTGTTACTTCTTTACAGTTTCCAGTTCAGGTCTGCTTATCAGCTGTGGTTGCCCATGCCAGCAGTCACTGGGCTTATGTTTTCCTATTGTGACCTTGAACTTTGACCTTCTTAACCATCAAACTTGATGTAGATATGCTAAATATTTAGGTCAGAGGTCATTTAGTTCAAAAGTTATTGTCCTCACACTCAACACATTGCTTTACCTGGACTTTGAAGTGGTTGTTAACAAGTTGTTGTCGTAGTTAAATATTGCATCAATGATCTGTTTCTAGTGTGGAAGGCATCCGAACTGCAGCAGGCGCTTAATCCTATGATCAACAAGCTTTGGGCTCAGGATCCAGAAGCATTACCATTTCGGAGTCCTGTAGACCCTGAAGCTCTTGGCATTCCAGTCAGTATTGCTGTGTTTGATGTTACTTGAAAAAATACTCTGTGATGTTGCTAAATAAGTGAGCGTAGTAGAGTCATTGGCAGTCGTGCTGTTTCTATTGTGTACTGGCGTTGGGGAGTGGCTGTGAAGGAATCAGTGTGAATTTTTTGTTCGAGTCAGTTCCATGCTTTGACACTGTTGATGGCAAGAAGATGGCATCCAGCTTGATAAACATGCTGCAGTTATCACCGGAGCTTGCCTTTGTTTTTTTGGGATCTGACTCTTCCCGGAGTAACACCAGCAAAGAATGGATTTATTGTGATTCAGTACTATACAAAGAAACTGACACTTCTGTGCTATTTCAGCCTTTCACCAGAAATGACATCGGCAAACATCATTTCTATCAGCCAGCATTTGTCGTCATAAACTCCACAGGACAGTACTCAAAAGCCCGTCATTAACGTCACTGAAATGTAGGCTTGTCTTTTTGATCTATCCCACAATATCAGTCGTTAACGATATGTCCTGTGTTGCCACTGCCTCTTAAGTTACAACCCTATCTCAGTTTTGTTATGGCCACCCATAGTAATGGGCAGGCCATTATATTTTGCAGTTGTGGTTTCTGTCTTCTTTTTCTTTTTTTTCCTTGCATATTCACATGATGTGGCCTTAGTGCGAATTTAGAATGCATGTCTGAAATGTGCTGCACGCAGCTCGCGGAAAATGCAGGACGCAAAAAAATCTCCAAAAATTCGCGATCAGGGCACCATCGCACAACTTTGTTAGGCTGTGTCTTCACAACTAAGGCATGTATCGACAATCGGAAAAAAAACTTGTTAAACAGCAATATGGTGAACTTCGGCCCACTAACGGCTGAGATCGGTTTGGGAGTTTGCAGCACCCCAACAGATTTCAATGGGTTTCGCGTCTTGCTGTCTTTACAGCGGCGACGTCGCTCACCGGAGGCCAACCAAAGTTTGCACGATGTTTGGCTGTCTCCTGGGCTGGTACACTATATATATATATATATATATATACATTTTGGGGCCCTTGCAGAATTCACTTTACGTCCAAGTCTTGCGTTCTCCTATATTTTGGCAGCGTTACTGCACGGCACTCCAGCAGTGGGTGTCAGCCAAACTTTGCGGCGTGGTACAAGGAATGGAATTACGGCACTTTAGCAGAGGGCGCCACCTATATTTGGCTCGGTGGCCATCACGTTTGGCATCGGCACATATTCTAGTTATTAATATGTTTTGTTATTATGGCTGCCGTATGGATAGGGCAGACCATTATATTTTTGCCTGTGGTTTCTTCTTTTTTTCTTTCTTTTTTTCTTTCTTTTTTTCTTTCTTTTTTCCTTTCTTTTTTTTCCTTGCCTAATAGTCAGAGATTGGATGTCTACCATACTTCCACGCATGGTGTGGCCTTAGTGCAAATTTACGATGCAGGTCTGAAACGTGCTGCACGCGGCTCGCTGAAAATGTAGGATGCAAAAAATTGCCATCTGCGCACCATCGTACAACTTTGTCGGCTATATCTTCGCAACGAAGGCACATATCAACAATCGGAAAAAAATTGTTAAGCAGCAATATCTCCTCCAGATGACCCCGCAATGTGCTGAACTTTGGCCTACTAGCAGATGAGATCAGTTCTGTAGTTTGGGCACCCCAGCTAATTTCAATGGGTTTCGCGTCTTGGCAGCGTTACTGCTCGGTACTCCAGTACTGGGCATCAGCCAAACTGCGGCGTTGAACAGAGGGCGCCAGCTGTATTTGGCAGGGCGGCCATCATGTTGGGCATTGGCCCACATTCTAGTTTGTATTGATTTACTGTAACTATTATTGTGTGGTGAAGTACTACCATTGTTATTTGTCTGAAGCGAGGTGCAAATGATTGCATATGGTCTAGCTGATGCCACTGCCACCCCATCATCTCCTACTCCATTAAAATCCAGAATGGTTTACCTTTCTGGTGCTGGCTTACCCAGGTTGTCCTGGAAAAAAGGCTGTTAAACATACGTAGTAGTAGTAGTACTGTAACTGCTTTGTAGTAATTATGGTTCTAAAGTATTTTCATGATTGTGTTTGTTGCACTTCACTGCCAACATTTTTAATGATGTTAATTGACACTGGTGCTGATAAGTTTGTACACCGTTGCTGTGTTGTGTGCAGGATTACTTTGATGTTGTTCAGCAACCTATGGACTTGTCAACTATTCGTGAAAAATTGAACCTAGGTACATATGCAGATCCATGGGAATGCATCAACGACATCCAGCTCATGTTTGACAATGCGTGGCTGTACAATCGCAAGACATCCAAAGTGTATAAATACTGTTCCAAGGTAATGTTGCATAGTTTTGTCTCTGTAGACTGTGAACACTTTGCCGATGGGCATAAGGCACGCATTGGTAGTTTCTGAGATGTAAACTTTTTAAAGGATCAACTTAAAACTTCATTTTCCAATACATGAACACCCATTGGTACCGAGTTGCCAGTGGTGTCAGTTATGGGCTTGGAGGTCAACTGACGCCAGAAGTGGCAAAGTGAGTATTTAATAAGCATAAACTAGAATGTGTGGGCCAATGCCCAACGTGATGGTCGCCCTGCCGAACATAGGTGGTGCCCTCTGTTCAACGCCGCAAAGTTTGGCTGACGCCCACTACTAGATGCTGTGCAGTATCTCTGCCAAGATTCGAAACCAGTTGAAATTTTCAGGGGTGCATTAAACTATCGGATCGATCTCAGCCTCTATTGGGCAAATTTCACCATATTGTGGGGACATGTGGAGGACATATTGCTGCTTAACAAGTTTTTTTCCGATTGTCGATATGTGCCTTTGCGAAGATATAGCC
>Ga0056108_1000656_pt1 | contig 10286 bp, 8 predicted proteins | sample WorMetG1BERMUDA1_FD_83875 | JGI IMG/M metagenome (GOLD analysis project Ga0056108, IMG submission 83875) | Marine gutless worms symbiont microbial communities from Max Planck institute for Marine Microbiology, Germany - Inanidrilus... ... | reverse complement strand
GTACTGTGTATGTTGATTTGACCTTGACCCGATCCAAGGTCAAGGTCAAGGTCACGGGACTTTTGAACTTCCGACAACTAGCGAAGCCGTGCATGCTGGCGGCAATGACCGCAGCCCCCTTGCGGGGCTTTCTGGTCAACGAACGCGGCAGTGATGGAATTATCCCTCGTGCAGCATGACGTTATTGGCGATCGACTAATCCGTTTTGCAACGAGCGCGTTATAGTGCATTGTCAATGGGGAAGAAAATCCCTTCCCGGCGATAGGCAATGCGGCCTATCGTAAACATGCCGGAGGGCGACCGAGCCACAGACACAGTCAACATGCACAAAACATTTAGTAAAGATTGCGTGTGTGATTCTGGAGATATCCTCGCGGAAAGACAAACAGGCACGCAGACACACAGACAGACAGACAGAAGCACTCATCACAGTACTTCGCCACCGTCGTCGTGGGCGAAGTAACGAGAGCAGAGCGTGAAGACCGGCTGATTGGTTGTGTGCAGAAGCAGTCGTTAAACGAGCTGAGTCTCTACAAAGACTACACGTCGCTGCTTCACACGCGAAGCAGAACTAGTCACTCGCTAACTGTCGACCGTCTCCCGCGACAACGACCCCTGCAGCAACCGGCGTTACCGTGGCAACCAGGCCAGCAGCACCAGCCCAGACCACGCCCACAAGAACAGCAACAAGATCAGCAACAGCGGAGAAGGCGACCTCCAAAAGTCGAACCATTGACCGTATGCTTGTTTTTTTGTAATATGTTACTGATGGCAGCGTCTGTTACAATGACTTACTGCAAGTAGGAATGTGTGTTCATTACAAATTTTTCACATAGTTAACTGGTCAGAAATGATCATGGTTTTTTCATACAGAAATTTTGTGCAATTACTAAAAAATGGGGGTATGGTGGAGGTGGGCACTGGTTAGTCCGGATGGAGTGGCACCCAGCTGGATGGTCAGTGTGTCTGCCTTTGTTAATCTTCCCTTGCACCATAAAGTCCAGAAGTTCTCTTCTGGCACCGGCTCACCCGGGTGGTCCTGGAAAAAGGACTGTAAAATGTTTGTGGTGGTGTGGAGGTACTTTTGGCATTTTGAATACACCATTTAATTTGAAGCAGTTAGCCTAATGTTTTTGAGCCATTCTCTTCCCTAGTTTGTGAATACTGATAGTCTGCATTGGCTTACAACAAGAGTTTTCCAGTAGCTAAAAATGGTCACAAGCTTGTATGACGTCCAAGATACCGTGAAATATTGGTCAAAAATCTCTAATTTTTCCTTTCTTGTGTGTATTTGGCACACAGTAACTACCATTGTCAGTTAGTGTTTAAGCATCTGTAATGCATGAGTAATCCTTAATTTGCTCATCTGAGAAGTCTGAGAAAATACCGGCATGTTTTGTCTGCAGGTGAAAGTGCAGGCGGAGTATCTGCATCTGCGGCCTCCACAGACGTGCGATTCTGCGGTGAAACAATGGACGCATGATCCCGAGGTTCTGATACACACTGGATGTACCTACCCGGCTGTGGTACGCGGCAGTCGTTGTGAACTTCTGAACTATTATTACTGGCCACTGTAGTGGTCCAGATAGAGCAGTTGGTTGGTTTGTGTGTGTATCTGGACAGATTGCAATCCGCTATTCCGAAGGTACGCTGACACTAACCCTAAACCTAACTCTACTAACCCTGAACATATCTCTAATTTTAGCCTTCAGAATAGCAGACTTTCGGAATAGTGGACAGTAACTATCGAACAAAATGACCTTTGATCTAGATATTTGGCATGGTGTTTCGTCTTTACTCTATTTGGATAAGTTCACAGATCAAGCTCATAGGTCAGAGTTTTCGATCACATGATGAAAAACATTCCTTTTGCAGCTATCAGTTCACATTACGAACCAAACGTGCATACAGTACTTACACATTAGCTGTTTGTTTGTTGAATTGAATGCTTTCTAGTTCTGGAGTGTTTTGATACTGTTGATTGGCTGGTTGTAACTTCCCGCTTCAGCAGTTTCCAGAGATCTTTCTTGTGGACCCAGTTTGATGCAGGCTACCTCCAGAAAAATAGGCTCGTAAACAAAAAGCAAAAGTAATAATCATATGCGATGACTGCCATTACTTATAAAGTTCATTTTCCATTTTTTAAAGAGTGTTCTGTTGTATGGCCTTAAATGAAATAGTGTGTAACCGGTAACCACCAGACTTTGTATATGATACTGGTGTGCTCAGATGCAGTAATACGTGATTGATGTGCAGTATTTGTGGGATATTTTTGCATCTGTCTTCAGTGCTTTGATTCTGTTGGTTGGGCGGCTGGAAGGCCTGTAAAAACTCTGAATGGTGAGGTACTCGTAATGGCGTAGTTGCCTGTCTGGATGTAGTTGCAAATGATTTGCTAATGGTCCAGCTGATGCCACTACCACCCCATTATCTCTTGCTCCGGTAAAATCCAGAATGGTTTATTTTTCTGGTGCCGGCTTACCCAGGTTGTCCTGGAGAAAAGGCCATTAAACGGATGTAGTAGTAGTAGTAGTAGTTGCATCTGCTGACTGGGTATTGATGTAGGGCATCAGTCGTTGGATGTGAAAAGGTAGTGTCATGCTATGGACTGGTTGCAAAGATTGTGAAGGGCCATAAGTGATATTGACAAAAAATTTTTGGCCAAAAAATTTCGAACTTGTTTTCAGCTTTGTCATTAATGCCAATATCTTATATGCTACCAGTGCACATAGGACCAACAAAAATGTAAAAGTAATTATTGCAGTGCACAGTTACAAAATGCTGCAGAAGGGCATGCAAAATTTTTGCATCAGTAACCCCTTGTGTTGATGGAGGCAACCTACTGACAGATTTGCCTGTGGAATGGTTGATGTACCAAAGACAGAGGCTGTGTGTTTGCTATTGTAGTATGTCGGATCCGGTGTAGTCTCTGAATTAGACAACCCTGACGCTACACGACTGTCCATTGCTAACATCCGACAGGCACGTTCTATTATTATTACTACCGTGCTAAATGCTCATCATTTTTTCATTTTAGGACAACTGTCATATCTGCCTTCTTCCTTCGGTGACTTTGAAATGGTTGGGTGACAGGAAGGGCTTCTGGCTTGTAAAAATCTGTACTCCGTTGGTTCTTTTCCTGATATTCGTTGCAATTTTGCTATAAAAAATTTTAGACGTTGGTTGTACAAGAAAAGAGATGAAGACCAAATGACAGTTTGTGCGAGATTCAAATATGTTGTGTCCGCCTCCCCTACAGCAGACATCGTCTGAGCTATGTCGGTTGCCTGAAGGATAAGAGGGAAGATTATCAGAACTGTTCTGTGATGTGTTTGTACAACAGTTGTACAGAATGATACGTACACAAGTGAGCAGTTCCTACGGTTGAGTGTCGGTTTTAGGTTTAGGTTTAGTTTCTGTGCGTTTGTTTAGGTTTGACATTTTGTGTGTTTCCTGTTTTAGCTTAGACCATTCTTGTGTTGTTTGCTTTTGTTGTGCTAGGTTTAGTTTCTTCAGTGCTATGCCAAGAGATTGGCTGGGAAGAACGTCTCCAAAATAGCCTACTTTGTGTCAAGTGGGGCATAAAACCTTAACTCAGTCAATCAAATATGGTCTGGCTTGGTTGAAATGTGAACACTGGGGCTTTGCCATCATGTTATTATTACAGCCTTGGGACATCATGCTTGAATATTGCATTCAGAAGCGTGCATCATCTGTGTAATGTTACATAGTGATTAGGCAGATGTAATATACATGTAAGTAATGTTTGTATGTGTGGCACTGTATGTAAATTTAGTCCATGTTTTTTTGTTATATTACATAGACATCAGCAGCGTCACTGCAAGAAGCTGTCAATGTTACGCTGTCGATATCTCACTCGGGTGTGAAATTCTGCCGCTCAGATGGCAACGTAAGCTTGATCTCATGTAATCGTGCGTAGTTTTGCCATTTTTTTCCTGTACTTAGTTAATTCACTTTGTCTGGCTGTTTATTGAATGGTATCATGGTGCAGTCGGTTGTACGTTGGACTTGCAATTATGAGATCGTGAGTTTAACTCCTCGTCGTGGTGCGCCTGTGTAACAACGCTGGGCAAGTTGTTTAGACCCTTATGTACCTGTCACCAAGCAGTATAACTTGGTAACAGTCAATGGCCTGTGACGTCTGCAGCTGGGAAGGTAACCATAGGTCTGGCATTACACTGGCCATGCATTACAGACTTCAGTGGTCTGATCATCTGTGGCTCAAGGCCTAGAAAAGGAAGATAAGCACCCTGCCCACACTCCAGTATGGCACTCTCACTTTTTACCTTTACCTTTTCATCCACAATTAGCCTGTTCATTTTCTGTGCCTTCTTTGCCTCTAATCTGTACCCAGAAGCAGATGTCTAAATGCAATATGTCCAATATACAAGCGTAATGTAATACATATTCTTCACAAACAGATATGGTTTACTAGTGGACTTTATAGGCTGTTCACTGAGTGGCCTGCTGGCTCTGCGATTAGCGTGCTTTCCTGCAAGCTGAATGGCCAGCGTTTGAGTACCACCTGGGCTATTTTTTGGTTACATTTCACTTTCAACTTAATTATAGTTTTTTTGTGGATCGGTGAGGGTTAGTAGGGTTAGGATTCAGCATTAGGCTTAGTGTTATGTTTTAGGGTTAGTTTCTATGTATATTCAATGGATAGGAAGTCTTTTTGGATAACCATTGACGTGTTTGTATATTAGACGCATTGCCGATAGACTCTGCATACTGGAGTCTGGTGTAGTGCGAGAGACGTCACTTCCCTTCCCTTGGAAGTCATTTGGTTGATCACGAAAGGATAAAGCCTGTGGGTGATTTTGTCTAGTTGTATGCAATTTCAGTGACTTCAGAAGAGAATCTTTATATATTAAACGCGATAATTTGTCTGTGCGTACGTTCATACGTCCGTAACGCTGGGCGTGGCCAGCTCAGTAGCAAATGACGTCACAATGAGAACGGGGGCTGCGAGCACCGCGAGCGCCGTAGGCGGCGCGAGACGTCATAATGAGAATGACGTCACAGTGACAATAGCTGGCTTATGGAGATATGTCGACTGGCGACATGTGGCCACAGGTTGCACTGCTGTAGTTAAGAGAAAGTGAGCATATGTGTGTGTGCATTTGTCTAGGAGCAGTTGGGTGCACACAACATCGACAGCATCTTCTGTGCGTGTCAAGACGGCAGCTTGCTCGACTACTTTGCGTACGTGACGTGGGTTCCAAACCTCGGTCATCACCAATGTCACGTATTCCGCGCCGAGTCTGTGGTACGTCGTCATCCACATGTTCAGTGACAAAATTCGGCGGCAAAATTCCTTTTTTATGATTAAAGAAAAACTCCCTATTCGTTTGTATGATACCTCTGTATAACAACAGTCGATACCCTCCCCTATTATTGGACGACCAAGTAACAGTTCGCCCTATGCTATGGGACCGTTGTCCTGCTGTCTGTAATGTTGGTGTATTGTGGCCAAACGGTTGGATGGATCAAGATACCACTTGGTACAGAGGTAGGCCTCGGCCCAGGCGACATTGTGTTAGATGGAGACCCAGGTGCACCCCCATGGAAAGGGGGACAGTAGCCACCCCACTTTTCGGTCCATGTCTGTTGTGGCCAAACTGCTGAGCTCTTGTTATATACCAGTAATGCTCTCCGTAACCATCCCCTCACCAGGTGGTAAATATGAGAGCTACTATATGAAGCCACAAATGCACAAAACAACTTTAAAAACCAGCAAAACTGCACTGTTGCCACTTCTGTGCCAAAGCTGATTGACACGTGTACACACATGGGCACTGTGTCATGTCCTTCATGGATGAAACCACATCGGAACACTGTTCATACCAGTCCTTCACCAAGACACTAGGATTATCTTAAAGTGATAATAACTGGTTAACATGTTGCAAACTAAGGCGTTATATAACGTAGTTAAGCTCTGCCACCCGTTCCTCATACTACTACTACTGCATCCATTTAGTGGCCTTTTTTCCAGGACAACCTGGGTAAGCCGGCACCAGAAAGGTAAACCATTCAACCATTCTGGATTTTACTGGAGCAAGAAATGTTGAGGTGGCAGTGGCATCAGCTGGACCATATGCCAGTTATTTGCACCTCGCTCCAGACAGATGACCATGCCTGTACCTCACCACTCAGCTTTTACAGGCTGGATGCCCTTCCTGCCGCCCACCCAACAGCGTAAAAGCACTGAAGGCAAACACCCATTCCTCATACAACACGTATAATAAATAGTTGTCTGTCCTCCCTCCTTGTGTGTGGATGATCCCTAGTAGTGTAGTTGTTGTAGTGGTAGTACAAGAGTCTGTCTGGTATGATGTTGTGTGACCAGCACATGGCGGTGGAGATGGTACTAACTCTGGGTCAGGCGTTCGAAGTGGCCTACCAGCTGGCTGTGCTGAAGAACGGTGCCTTGGAGCCACGTGACCAATCCAGCCGGGGCAACAAGATCGGCAGTAAACAACCACAGACTGCAGAACGACCGTGGCGCCCTCCGGTGAATGCCGTCAAACCTCTACGTGCTGCCGTCATTACTAATACTTCCAACGTTACTGTCGGACTCCGCTGACAGGACCTTTTGCGTATCCGGTCATCCGTTGGTGGGACGGCCGCGTGACTGTGCTATGTTTGCACGTATGAATATTCATATCATTTTGGATCCAATCCGCTTCTCGCCTTCCAAGGTTGTGGGCTGGGTTGGGCGGAGTCTTGACATCGAGCCAGTGAGCTCTCCTGGGTCTCCACACAGTGTTCCTGTATATCAGCACTGTGTCATTTATGAATTTTGTGCATGTGCCGTGGAACGGCAGAGTGCTGTGTTGGTAGCCCAGGTGTGATGTTAAAAACAGCATTATCATGCGTCTTCCATTGCCACGTTCTTGTGTGTCTTTCACCGTGTGGAATACCCAAGGGCGTCGATCGCTATGGGACAGGGGGATTCGTTCCCCCAATAAGTGGACTGGGTGACACTATCACAGGTGTTCTGACCCCATTATTTGAGGAGTCAAGACAAGTCAAGTTGTCTTTATTTGTTGATTTCATGGCATTTTATTTAACAAAAATGCTTACTTTTCTTTAATGTTGACAAAGAAGCTTCAGCGTCTGGGGGGGGGGGCTCTGTCCCTGGATCCTGCCAGGGAAATTCTGACCCAGACCCTGCTGTGTCCCCCCCAACCATGGAGACAGATCGATGCCTATGGGAATACCTCGTCTCTGATATAGCCGTATTTGTGCTGGAAAGGGACGTTAAACTCCAACCAACCAGCCCTATGGGAATACCTTAAAGAATATACACTGGCACCAGTCCACAATGTTACCACTTCATCACTGGGCAGTCGCCCTTATGGACCGTGTTGGCCGTCCACCATTACACACATATATGAATACATGACGCTGCTAACGACCAGTGGCTTTTTGGTAACAAAGATGTCAGTATGCATGTCTAACATTAGCACTACATCTGCATGCCTTACGTTGATTTTCACAAAATTTGCCTGCACCATCAAAAAGGTGCTGGTACACCGTGCCAGTGCGTACCGTCACAGAAAAGCACTGCTGACAACCTTAGTGACACGCTTTGTTTCAATATTCTGTACCATTTCAACGTTACGAGACAAAACAGTCTTTGACGGCAGTTTGAACTCTGTGTACGTTTTCTGCTTTTGATGTGAAGGTTTCGTTATCCGGTGAAATTGTGGGTTCAGTGTTTATTGTCAAAGTATGTTCTTGGATGTAACTACTGCTACTGCTACTGCTACTACTCCAGCAGATTTTAGTTGTTAAATTTGATATTAGATTAACGTATTTAGGGACCATAGGATTACAGATTCGGGAGCCGTTTCCAGTGTCATAGACAGATCCAATACTGCTGCTATGTGCTGTTGAAATAATAAATGCAATTACTTACTAAGTAATGGGATGCAATAAGTTGCACCATGTTCTGATAGCTCATCGTGTTTTGATATTAATTCGTTACGAATGGCTGCAGGTATGGCTCACTCCACTGGTGGATAAACGTGGGTGGCGGGTAAAACTGTGTGATTCCTCGTTAACACATGCCATACCTGAGCGCTTTAGAGATGAGTGGCTCATAATAAGCACTATACAAGTAGGCTTCCTTTACTTTTATTTTTACATCCCACCACAACTCAAAGGCGATTCATGCCTCAGCTGCTTAAGAGCGTCAGCTACAACGACCTGATAACGTTGTTGTTTCTATATTGTGCATAAAGCAGCATGTTACTCAGGGACTTCGGATTGTGCTTTCTACTCGATGCTGTAACGCTGTTAACACTTTTAGTTGACTTTTCTCATCCACAACGCTTTTTCAGTGCACGTGCACTGCACAGTGTATGGTTTGGCTTGGTATTCATCCGTCTCTACACAACACACTAGTATTCTATCGAAATGGTTTCGCCCTTTGTCAAGAAATCAGTGCTTGGTGCTGGCCTATGGACTGTAGTCTTTTCCCACCAAATTTCTTAATGAAACTCCGATAAAGGTGCCAAATTCACGTGAGCTGGGGGAAAATTTACAATTTTTGACCCGTATTTTGCCATATTTCAGAAACTGTGCAAGACAGGGACAGATACTGGCCATATCAAAAATTAGTTGGAAGTAATGTGACCTGTCCGGTGATACCATTTTCAGTGACTTGTGTCACCCATAACCACCCATATTTTGCAGCTTTGGGATCCGTTCCCTTGCCCGTTCCTTTGGAAAGGCTGAAGCAGCAAATTGGTATATTAACTGATTATGCCAAGTACTAGCCAGCTGATGATAAAGTAGCCCCAAAGGCACGTTGCATTGTGTGGTTCCTTGGCATTTTGTCTAACTGCTGGCTGTATGGGGGGATGGTGGAGGTGGGCACTGGTTAGTCCGGATGGAGTGGCACCCAGCGGGATGGTCTGTGTGTCTACCTCTGTTCATCTGCCCTTGCACCATGAAGTCCAGAAGTTCTCTTCTGGCACCGGCTCACCCGGGTGGTCCCAGTTGTGGTGGTGTGGTGGTGCTGGCTGTAATTTGCATTCATGCTGCATGTGTATATGCTCTAGTTTATATACAGTTGTACGGGTTAACAGTGAATCTCATCTGACTGTATCACTCTAGTGTACAGATCTGTATGCATTACCATACTGTATACAAAAATTTACAGAAATGCAGGTTCCCAATTTTGTGTTGCTTTTCTGATTTATGATCCAGACTTATTTTTATACCAGGCCTATGGGTGTATGCTAATGCATCTTATGGAGCCCTGCATACTCAGTTAAAGGCCAAAGGCATTGTTCGTTGGTTAATACTAGAAAGCCCCCATTTGAGGCCGCACTGCTAGAACGCCCCCAGTCAAGGCCACAGTGGTTGTTACTTATTTACAGTTTCCAATTCAGGTCTGCTTTCCGTGCAGCGCCGGCCCGTCAGCTTCGGTCATAGACACTTGTGGTTTTAATAATAGTATAGAAGTATAGATTTGCAAGGTTTTTGAGATGCTCGTACGCCGGTCAGTATTATGGTTGATGTTATTACACAACACACGACGTGAGGTTGTCCATTTCCCCCCAATAGACGTCGTGTCTGCAGTGACAGTTGTCTGAACTAGAATGCCCGCAGTCGAGGTGCACCAACCTGTTGTTACTTATTTACAGTTTCCAATTCAGGTCTGCTTTCCGGGCAACGACCACGCCCAGCCAGCCAAGCGCACTTGACACCATAGCATGTGTCAACCACGCCCAGACCACGCCCAGCCAGCTGCAGATAAGGCGCCTATATAAGGCGCCCACTTCCTTGATCACCGACAACCTTGTGAAATTAATAGTAGTATAGATAACAAGACGGAAGATTATCAAGAGTTGTACTGAGTATCCGAACTGTCGTCAGTGATGCGCACACACGTGAGCAGTTTGAACAGATGACCGTCAGTGTAGACTTAGGCTTTTGTGAGCTTTTTGCATTTTTTTCTCATCTGTGGCCAGCTGGCCTGCGTTAGGATAGTTCTTTGTGTGTGTTTGTATATTTTGACGGTGGAGAATGGACAAAGAGAGCTCATGAAGTCACGAGGGCTCTGAATGAGGCTGACTACATTTTGTGATTTTTATACACTGTTGGTTATCGAGAGCTTGGCTGTCAACGTCATTGGAACTGATTACCTGGACAGACTCGTCTGTGAAGAGGGACAACGCTGCGACATGGACTCGGTGCACATGCCAATCCCACTTTTGCCGGAGGTCGTCCTCAGTACTAGCCAAGAGATT
>Ga0056108_1000654_pt1 | contig 10299 bp, 8 predicted proteins | sample WorMetG1BERMUDA1_FD_83875 | JGI IMG/M metagenome (GOLD analysis project Ga0056108, IMG submission 83875) | Marine gutless worms symbiont microbial communities from Max Planck institute for Marine Microbiology, Germany - Inanidrilus... ... | reverse complement strand
ATCCCTGAATATGACTATGTAACACGCCTACTTCTGTCAAATAATTTTTAAGTAAGCAATAATTTGGCAGCAGGCTAGTGTGCACTGCACAGCAGTGCTGCCGGAAATCGAGCAACAATCTTTGAACTTTGTAAAGTGAAAAGTGCATTAGGATTCTGTCTGAAACTGGTGAACAGATGTAATACAGGCCAAAAATTAGTAGTATTTTTGCAATCATGGCAGAAAACCATGTACTCATCACCTGGATTTGTGACCAGGTAATGAATTTCGGAACCGTGTCTGGGTACCTGATCCAGGTACTAAGACTAGCGACTCTTCAGGCTAATGACCTATCGGATTAGTGGCCTTCAGACTACTGATCTGTATCCTGATATTATTATATGTGTGAATTAATGTGAAATAGCACAATAATGGTTTGTTTTGTGTGAAGGTGGCTCACTAGCAAAACTTGCATACTACTCAACTGTGCCAAAGAAAAGATCATGTGTTGTTGAGACTAACACGGTTAGTTTACCATCATTACTCAGTGGAATATTATTCTCCATACATTAGTTTTATGAATAGTAACCATGTGACATTACTGTATTTATGTCTATAGAAAATTGTCACTAAAGAACTTTGTCAGTTGATGATTGTCTCTTTGTTAGTCACGTGGTATGTACGCACATGAATGAGGATGCAATAGCCACATACATGGTACAACATTGGCTGAGGTGTCAGTGGTGTATACGCAGTTAGATCTGTCTCAAAATGGGATAAAGTTGTGCAATTTGAAATGCAATAGTTTCACAGATTTAACATGTTCAAAGCTGTTTGCTATTATTATTTGCCAGAAATGTTAAGGAGGCCAAATGATCAATGCCAAGGCCAAACCCTTGAGGCCGAGGCCAGAAGATCAAGGCCAGGCAAATGCCAAAAACTTGAATTTCGACCAGTAACTTGCGATATCTCGGAAACAATACAAGATTGGGACGTTGTTACTGATGAAGGTGTATTGGCAGTCATGTGCTGTATCAAACGGTGTCATTGCAGATGACCTCGAGTGACCCCACCGCCTGAAATACTTTTTAAATTTGGATCATCCTTCCCACCTTTGGAACGTATGAAGCTAGATTCTTCCATGTTAATAAACACAGGTTGACTATGGCAAGTACTTGGTGACAAACACCCCTGACAGGACATGGTCAGCTTCAGGTAACCAATTTTAAAATTTTGGGACCCTGTCCTATCTTTGAAGGGGTTGACACTACATGTACACAATTCAGATTTAATACACTGATTTTTCGATACCATTACTAGCCTATGCATGATGGATTACATTAGCCCCAAATGAGAGTGTGTTTGGGGTCACATGACCCCTTCAAATTTTCATAAATCTTGGAAATGGTACATGGTAGAGACACAGTCACAGTAGAAGACTAATATTAAATCATAAGGCTCATCAAATGGCAACAGTACCATTGACCTGGAGTGACCTTGGAAGATATTGCACACATTAGCTGGGATATGTTTGCACACAAAGCAGAAAGGATAGATGGCCTATAATTTTAACTGTCACGTCAAAATGGAAGCACTTCTGAACGTCACAGAAGTCAGTTACATTGCAGAAGTAGTAAAGTCTCAGAAATGGTGCAACATAGAGACATGCTTACCACAGACCACTAATGGGAAGTTTTCTATGGCCTAACAACAGCCTTGAGTAACCCGCAAGGTCATGCACCTGTTGCAATCCTTTATAGACGCAATTTTTGTACAGATGTGCAGCAGTTGACGAGATTTCAACTAACATAGAGCATTGTGATTTGTCAGGTCTCTCTGCTACAGTTGAGCCTCTTGTTAAGGTTTTAAGAGATAGGTGAAATGCTAACAAGAGTCACAGATCTACTGCACCACCATGTACTGCTTTATGGTAGATGACAGTCCTGAGCACTGCAGCTGACGTATGTTTTATATCTGGGTCAATTGTCAGGATGCTGGTGGTGAAATATATCACATATCTGAAGAAGAAGAGCTGAGAGATCAACTGCATTTTATCAAATTCGAAACAAAGTACATTGAGACCTGTGTCGACTTTATCCAGCAGCATCTTGTTGGTTCAGCTGAGCAGTCAAGAGACAAGTTTATAAAAGTGACCGGAGGCGGTGCACACAAGTACAAGAACCTGCTTAGCAATAAACTTGGAGTTCAGTAAGCTCATATTTCAGTGCTTTTTGTTAGGGTTTTATCACAAGTAGATAAGTGATATTCATGTATTTGCGTTAAATGGCATTATGGTATAGAGACAGTGTTATGGTACAGAGATGGTGTAGTTAACAGTATTGATTGTATCTTCATCCTAGTCCAGATGCACTTGTTGCTGTCAGCAATTGCATGCAGGTACTGAAACATTGCTCCAGTGAATCCTCATATTCTTGAAACTGTGGGTTTTGGCTAACACAGGTTGACATGTATAGTGGCCGTGAAACGGTTGTATGTGTCTGTGAATTGAATTTATTGTTGATTATTGTAACCATGTCCCTGTGTTCCAACAGACAATATCTGAGCAATGATGACTGTCTGGAGGATAAGACGGAAGATTATCAGAACTGTTGTGTGCTGTAGTCTGTGTGACAGTTGTGCACAGTGATATGCTGCACACACATATGAGCAGTTTTTTACAGTTAACTGTTGGTTTAGGTTTACACCCTGCTGAAGGCTGTGGATAAATAGCAACAATTTGTTGAGCAATGTTCATATCCTTGAGGCTGGAAGGTGGCGTTGACAAACCAACAAATCAACATCTTATTGCCTTCAGTGTTTTGACACTGTTAGTTGAGCATCAAGAAAAGCATCCAGCCTGTAAAAAAATTGAGTGGTGAGGTGCTGGCATGGTTATCTGTCTGGAGCAAAGCAAATGATTTGCATATGGTCCAGCTGCTGCCACTGCCACCCTGTCATCTCTTGCTTCGTTAAAATCCAGAATGATTTTATTTTTTTGATGCCAGCTTACGCAAGTTGTCCTGGAAAAGAAGCCTTTAAACAGGTGACTGTTTATTGTAACCTTATATATTTAATTAACTTGAGCTAGATGCATAGCTGCATAAGTACACCTTCCATTTATTTTGTGGTTTAAATGATATATGTTTCTTTTTGATGTCATTGTCAGTAAATTTTATTTGTTTTGTATTGAGACAGCATTGACAAGGAAGATGAGGTGCAGTGCTTGATTAAAGGTTGCAATTTTCTTCTCAAAAACATTCCGGATGAGGCATTTATTTACCAGCGCCATGGTAGTCCACAGTACAAGTTTCAGACTACCGATACTGAAACAGTTTTTCCGTATTTGCTGGTGAATATTGGCTCTGGAGTCAGCCTGATAAAGGTGCATTCTGAAGATTAATTCATAATACCTATTTGAACTTTGTTTGTAGCAGACTATAAACAACATGGCCGCAGAATTTGACAGTAAATATTGAACTGTTGTCAAAATCTCTGCACCTTTTGGTCTGTGATAATGGCACTAGATAGAGATTATTAATGTATCATATTTCAGGTCATTATATTTAGAAGAGACATTACCAGAACATTATCCAAGCAATGCGTATTGCTTGTTTCAAAATTTTACACACTGTATCAAAGATGAAGTGTAGTTGTTTGTGTTGCTGTGGACAGGTTGAATCAGAAAGTTCATATGTTAGGATAGGCGGAACATCAATTGGTGGTGGAACCTTCTGGGGTTTGGGCTCGTTGTTAACAAAAGCAAAGGTTGGTCTACATTTTTGTTACAATTGGAAACTGATGTACACAGACAGCCATCATAGCTGTTGATTACGTTGCACTGTTTTTATCACTGTACTTTTTATTGATTGGTTTATTTGGTTTAGCTGCCAAAAGCTGGATTATTACAATGCATATAGAATAAAAGAAAAAAAAACAAAAATTGGATTTAAACACTTGTTTAGTTAGTTTATCTGTTACTTTGACCACTTGTTATTATTACCTCTACCACTTTGGTGGGGATACTGTTTTGCCATTGTTTGTCTGTCTGTTTGTTAGCAGAGTCACTCAAAAAGATACGGATGAATTTTCATGAAATTTGGAGCATATGTAGATTATGGACCAGAGAAGAGTTTATTAAATTTTGGAAGTTTGATAGAACACACTCGGGATGTTTTATCATCATCGTATATGTGATGTGTGTATTTTGATATCTGTATATTTTGTGTGTAGTATTGTCAGTAATCATTGTGATTACAATTACAGGATTTTGATGAGTTGCTACACATTGCTGAGCAAGGCGATCACCGTAATATTGACATGCTGGTTGGCGACATTTATGGTGGCACCTACGGAGCTTATGGTTTGCCAGCTGATCTTATTGCAAGCAGTTTTGGGAAAGCTGCAAGAGATGATATTGGTATTTTTTAAATTGTTACTGTGCACTAAGGATGTGTACGTGCATGTACAAAGTAACTATTGTGTAACCATTTACAAAAACTAAATGATAGCATTTGCAAATATAGCAGCAGTGACAAAGTTCATTGCTGAGAAATTAAGAATCATCTAGAGCACTTAACAACACTGCGTGAGATTTTTACGATTTGATGCAGAATTTAGCGATAGTCAGTCAGATGAATAACACTGAAGACTGGCGTAACCACTGTTTAAGGAATTCAGTGATTTAACTCCCATTCACTCGCATTGAAGCCATCCACATAATAAAATCACTTCAGACAACTGTGCCTATTGGCTAAACTTTGCCAGTAATCATATTCAAAAACTAGTCAATATTGTTTGGTCAAGACATGCAGTTTGTGCTTTAATTCGATGACAGTGATGAGTGATGTTCTGATCAGAAACAGTCAGAGTGGTGGCATATTTAAGAGTTTTTTTAATTTGTGTTGCTCAACTCATACGCATATGTGTCAGGAAATAATTTCAGATGTAATTTGGAGATAACTGTATGACTTTTTATCTAGTAAAATGCAGTTTGTCTTGATGATGGGATATTTTGTTCATGTCTGAGTTCTAGCTTTTGTTATTACAACAACAGTAGTCATTTTGTAACCATTGTATAGTTCAACCTGTGTTTGTCAGCTCCCAAGTTAAAAGCATCACAACCATTTTACGGCCATTTTTCCTGGACCACCCAGGTGAGCTAGTTCCAGAAGAGAACTTCTGGACTTTGTGGTGCAAGGGAAGATTAACAGAGGCAGACACACCGACCATCTGGCTGGGCGCCACTCCGTCCGGACTAACCAGTGCCCACCTCCACCATCCTCCCATATTTTTTTACAGGCCGGATGCCCTTCCTGCCGCCCAACCAACAGCGTCAAAGCACTTAAGGCAACAAGTGCAAGTTAAGAAATGGAGGATTTTATTGGAGCAAAGTTTTATTGTCTGCAGCATATCCTAGCTGATGGCAACTAGCGCACTGTGATTAGGAAGAAGATGCCAGAGTTCTCAACAGTTATCTGTGCCATCTCTGTGCCTTTATAATGTGCTGAATCATATTTTCATCTAGTGTTTAGACCACATCGCAGTACTATATAGATGTGGCCTGTTGTTACAGACAGAGCAGCATGGTCTGTCTCTCACAGTTGTGAACCGTGCAAAAACGGCTGAACCACTCAAGATGCCGTTTGGGTTATGGACGCTGGGTCCAAGGAACCATGTATTATATGGAGGTCCAGATCCCCTGATGTGAAGGGGAAATTATGAGGGCGAAGGGTGGCCCATTGTAACATATAGTCTCTGCAGTGAGTTGTATGAAAACGGCTGAACCGATCGGGTGGGTCCAAAGAAGCATGTGTTAGATGGAGGTTCACGTTGGTGAAAGATTGAACCGTCCATGTGCGATGACGATGCAGCCTTTTTGTCAAATTACTATGACCACCTGTTAAAAAGTTGTATGCATTTATTATGCTTGTTGTGTGTTTGTGCACTGAGATATGTTTCATGTTTTTCTTAATTATTTCGCGTGTTCTTTTTCTTGAATTGTTTAAAATGTGCAATTTTTGTTTTAATTACTGAGCTTCCTATGTACGCATTACGAATTTTGTTCTTGTCACTGTGTGTCTTCTTGGTGATTGTAGCTGTGCCGTTTTCTGATGCTGATATTGCCAAGAGTTTGCTGATTTCCATTAGCAATGATATCGGGCAGATTGCTTATCTTACAGCAAAACTTCATAAACTGCGAAGAATATACTTCGGTGGATACTTTATACGTGGCCATCCTATGACCATGCACACGATAACGTATGCTATCAACTACTGGTCACAAGTGAGTTGTTTTGTGACACAGTTTGCTCATATATGAAGTTGAGGTATTAATATGGAGACTGTTCTGGGTAACACAGAAAAAAGTCGATAAAAATTTGAGAAGTTTGCATTTACCTAAGGAAGACTAAATGGTTTGCAATAAGTGGATAGCGAAGATTCATAAAGGATAACCATACTGATAATAGTGACAATAACTGATTGATTTCTTTGATGAAGATCATACCTGCTTACTTAGGTTTCCTGGCATTAGTTTTTGGTTGTTCAGGTTTCCCAGCATTTGTTGTTTTTGGTTGTTGTTGTTTTTGTTGTTGTTGTTGTTGCTGCTGCTGTTTCTGTGAGTGGCTCATGTCTGCTGTTGTGGCTTTGACGTTTTCAGGGGAAAATACAAGCTCTGTATCTTCGCCATGAGGGTTACTTGGGTGCAATCGGTGCTTTCTTGAAGGTGTTTGAAGAAGAAGGTTATTAATTGTTTTTGCTTCATATTTATGATTCTGCCATACAACACAATGTTGCTTACAGTATTTGATGGCTAGTTCAGTTCATTTGCCATTTCCATGTCGTAATTTTAATTAAGTAGACATTTTGTCAGTAGTTTTTACTGCCAAACAGGAATGATTTCAACATCTAGAACGTCTGCAATACATCCTGAGTTGCCACACTGTTCCTTTGCTTGTAGCTGTTTGCTGCACAACACAAATAGTAAATTAGGTTTACAATTATAAGTGACAGTTATATAACAAAAACATTCCATATGTTGCATACAGATTTATAACGTTATCAAAATTTGCCTAAATTGCTTAACACTGCTTCTGTGTTGAGCACATATGTGAGCTATCAAATATAGAGTGCGAGACAGTCACAACTTAAAAGGCACTGTGCCATTGCTTGTAGCAGTATGCAGCTGTTTTTGTTGTATTCTGCCAGATGCAGCAAGGTACTGCTGGACTGAAGGAAGTGTGTCCTGGGGAGAGAACTATGCTGGAAGTTCAGGACTTGCTTCTCCGAAATTATTCTCTCCATTACACTTTATGGAAGACAGTGGGAGTAATGCACAGGCTGTACGTAATAACCAGTGACACCAGCTTTGCTGTTTGTCACAGCCGTAATTTATGCTACTGTTTTATTTGATTAACATATTTAAGCCCCGTTTACACGATACAACCTGTTGTCCAACCGGTTGTTAAACTCGTTTGACAACTGGGTAAATGTTTGTATACACGATATAACCGGTTGTCAAAACCGGTTGTCAAACCGGTATGACAACCAGTTGTATTGTGTATACAAACATTCAACCGGTTGTCAAACCCGTTTGACAACCGGTTTGACAAAATGGCTGTATCGTGTATACAGCCGGTTGTCAAACCGGTTGTACAACCCGGTTTGACAACCGGTTGAACGAACAGCTGTTCGTTCAACACGGTTGTCAAACCATGTTTGTCAAACTGGTTTGACAAACACGGTTTGACAACCAGTTGAACGAACAGGTGTTCATTCAACACTGTTGTCAAACAGGTTGTCAACCGGTCTGACAACCGGTTGGATGTTTGTTTACATGATGCAGCCGGTTGTCAAACCGGTTGTACAACCGGTTGTATCGTGTAAACGGGGTTTTGCTTCTTTAGTGTTCATAGTATTGTCTTTTCGAATTATTACTTGTATTGAACAGCACACGGGGAACATTTCAGTGGCTGTCGTGTTAGTCTTGGCTTTCTCTTCAGTGCTTTGACGCTGTTGATGGGCAACAAGAAGGGTGTCCAGCCTGTAAAATCCTGCTGCATTTATCCGTGAATGATTCTCTTTGAGGGATCAGTCCATCCTGGAGTAACTTAGGAAAAGAAGGCCTTTGAAAGAAAGAAGTGGAAGTAGCTGTTGCATCGTTTTGCTAAAGAACAGGAATTGCTGCAGCATTCCAGAAAAAAAGTCTCACTTCATGCATATTAATATGCAAGCCATTGAGTGGAAGGTGCACAGTTTTGTATGATCTTGCAGCATCTTTCATGCAAATGGACTAAATGATTGCAGTAATATGTACTGTAATAACTTCTAAAATTTGAAATAGTGATGTTATGATGCAAGTTACTGTTGATGCTGTTAGCACTAATGAAGATTTCTGTGCATGGCAGAATGCAGCAAATGCTGTGATTTCAAGTTTGACTGTTACATCATAAAGGCATCTAATGAGAACTGAGCATGTCATAACATCGTTGAATGACTGTTGTCAATCTTTGGAGGTGTCCTATTGAGATTTTTGCCTTTAGTTCTTTGACACTGTTGCTTGTGGTAAGGTGACAGGAAAGCTGTGCAGCCTGTAAAATCTGCCTCCACAAATTGCTAGAGGTTTCCTTTAAATGATCTTTTATGGTACTGATTTTTCCTGCAATGAGTGCAGGAAATGAGCTGGTTAAACCAAAACTACTACTACTGCCATTTTATGGCCCTTAGTCTGGGACTACCTGGGTAAGCCGGTACCAGAAGAAACATTCACACACTCACCTATCCTGATCATGAACCATCCTTTATCAACTTCTTCCATCTACTACGATCCATAGCATCCTCCCTGTTCAATTTATGTGCTTAAACCGAAAACGAATAGTAATGTAGTTAATAATAATAATAATAATCTGATTTGTATAGCGCCAGAATGTCAAAGACTTCAGAGGCGCTGGAGGACAGAGAGTGCTAAGAAGAACTGAAAGCATGCCTAAATAAGAATGTCAAATAAGAATAGCATTGCCTAGGGGTATAAAGGGTACTGGCTTTGGAGAGCAGAGCACTGGTATAAAGATGGCATCATCCCTTCCATCAGGCGTTTGGTGGTGGATCAACGAAGTATGAAGCCAGTGGATGATTTCCCGTAGTTGGTGTCAGTGCTTTTGAGTTTCCTTCAGTGCTGTGACATTGATTGTTGGTTGATTGAAACTAAGAACATCCGGCCTGTTATAAGACTTATGTCATTTATTTGCAATGGTTCTGTTCCAGCTCAAGTGGCAGAAGAAGAGCAGTTCACCTGGAAATGGCCGTTAAAATGGAGTTGATGATGTAGGAGTTATGTGACATGTTTTGTGACGTGTAGTTTGACGTTCTTGAGTTGGATCGGTTTATGAAGCCGCTGGTGAGTTGTCCGCTGCTGCTCGACTTAGCCAGCTATTTTCCAGACACTGAAGACCTGCTGCAGAACAAAGATGCTCGAGAGTACTGGCTTCAGTGCTTTGAAGATGCCACCGACAAGGTTGCATTGCTTACTTCACTGGCTGTCACAGCTGTAGCTGTATGTGATGGTAGTTGTTTACAGAGTTGCAAGATTATGCATGTTGATAAATTTAAAAATGACGCTGATAACAATTTGAAAAAAAATTGATCAGTTGACTGAACGATCGTAATCGCTAATGAGTCTGTTAAAATTGATTAAAACCAGTAATTCAAAAATTGCCAGTAAACACTGTTTATGAGGCATAGGTTTATACTGCAGTCAGTATTCCAGTGACATTGTAATTATTGCCTTCATCACTTCTATAATCTGCATTCAGTTTATATCAAAAATGTTCAGGAATATTCCTCCACCCGCCATTTGCACACCTCACTCTTCTATCCTACCCTCAAAGTCGTATGCATTACAATGCTTTTCAATTGGCCATACACCCGGAAAAGTGCTCGTACTAGTGAGGCCATCTACACCCCACGTAACACATGTTCCCTGGACCCAACCAACTCAGCATCCCAAACTGCATCTTGATTGGTTCAGCCATTTTTGTACAGCTCACAGCAGAGTCCCTATACTTTACAGTGTGCATTAAAACACGATTAACACGCGATTAAAAATAATCACTGCGACTAACATGATTTACAACAAATTCATTGTTTGACAGTTTTATTGTACAGTACCCAGTAGTCAGAACTTTCTAGCGTGAAGTGAAATGAGTAGGGTTTAACGTCCCACTAAACACATTATAGGTCATTTCGGGGACGGTTTTTGCGGGTCAAATGACCCAATCAACAGTGTCAAAGCACTGAAGGAAGTAGTGTTCCTAAGGATAGGCT
>Ga0056108_1000653_pt1 | contig 10304 bp, 8 predicted proteins | sample WorMetG1BERMUDA1_FD_83875 | JGI IMG/M metagenome (GOLD analysis project Ga0056108, IMG submission 83875) | Marine gutless worms symbiont microbial communities from Max Planck institute for Marine Microbiology, Germany - Inanidrilus... ... | reverse complement strand
TTACTCACTCACTCGCTTACTTACTTGCTTACTTAATATGTTCATTTTGTAATAGGCGCATCATAAATTCTCAGATGACGACGACGACGATGATGATGATGATGGTTGGTTGGTTGGGGTTTAACGTCCCTTTTCTGCACAAATAGAGGTGGCGCGGTGGTGCAACGGGTAAGGCATTTGGGCTTGCGATAAGTAGGTCGCGGGTTCAAATCCTGCTCCAGGCAACGCTGCGTAACAACCTTAGGCAAGTTGTTTATACCTATGTGCCTCTGTCACCAAGCAGTATAACTTGGTACCAGCCAAAGGGCGGTGATACTCTGCGGCTGGGGAGGTAACTGCAGGCCTGGCGGAAAGTAATGGCAGCCTACCGCCGGGTGGATGACTTACGGTCACCTGCAGGCTGACTCCCTGTACACCGGGATCAGCTCCGGGCCCAACGCTCGGTGTTGAGTATGGAAAGCCTTTACCTTTATCTTATATAGTAAAGTTCTTCCAATTTTTGCATAATTTATGTTTATTATTTTCACATATTAGCAACTTTGATGCCTCGTGGCTGATTGTGCTGCTTTTGCTATAAATATCTATGATAGTGCCTCTGTAAATTTGATAATATCAGCTAATTAGCATAAGCTAGAGTTGTGGGGAATATGTCAAAATTATTTATATAATTTGGTGTATTGAGATTTGGTTGCCAAAGTTGTTTTGCAGTAATACTGCATTAGTCTGTAAGTTGTTTTGCAGTAACACTGCATTAGACTGTAAGTTTGCCAGTGATTAGTGTGTGTGTGTAACTGTGCATTGCAGTGGAAGGCTCACGATGGTGTTATTTTGTCTGTCGACTGGAATCCAGTGAATGGGTTGATTCTGTCGGCTGGAGAAGATTGCCGATACAAGGTCAGCATCATCCACCCACACTGCGCGATCTTCATGTCAAAAATGCATGTTGTTGAAAGTGAGAACATATTGAGAATTTTTCAAAAATTTCAGAATCTGTATTGTGAGTGGAGCTAGATCTGAAAAACTGCACTTTTTGCAAAAATAGATATTTCTGTTCGCCATTCATGCAGCAAGTTAGAAACAGTTTACTGTAAATCAATTTGCTGGTAAGTGAAAGTGAAGACTCTATAGGTGGTTCCTTTGGTGGTTAGCGTGACATGGTTCAACCACTTTGGAAATATTATAAGGGTTAAGGGGGGTCACTTTCTGGGTTGATGCATTGGTCCCAGCTATCCACTTGATAACGCTGGTGGAGCTGAAGAAAATGGTCACGTGGCTGAGGTATAAAAATTATAAAATTTTTGGACACTTTTAGAAGAATTTGCTCAGCTTTAAAGTGTGTAATAGTTATTCGATCATCACTATACATTAGCTTTAACTAGTGGCTGTAAACAATTAACAGTATTTTAATGTTTGCACTAATAGTAGCACATGAAAGCACTACATGTTTACTACTTGTTATGCAGTACTTACTATTTAGTAAACATCACTTATTTTATTGTCATTTTCAGTGGTGTACATGTGTAGAGATATGCTTAGTGTCAGTGCACATTAGATATTGTAATTTCTACCAATAAATTACACATATAACTTATTAATATATTTAACTAACGGAAAATTAATTACTTAATTTCTGAAATTCAGTCCTGGCAACTCAAGTATCTATTTTCACAATATTTGCATTCTTCTTTCCATATGATGCCTTCATGCATTGCATGTAATGATATGAGTGTATATCTTAAGCATCTTATTCATATCTTATTTTACATCATGCTAGTGAGATATATTGCTTAAATTAGTTCTGAAAAGTTGGAAGCTGTATATTTGCATTGCTGAAGCTGAGTGCACTGAATGGATTGCTGCGGTCTTGTAGCGTTGTTTTGTTCTGTTGTGTAAGGTGTGGGACAGCTACGGCCGGTTAGTCTACGTTAGTGCGGCTCATGATTATCCGATCACCGCTGTTAGTTGGAGTCCGGATGGTGATCTGTTTGCCATCGGCTCTTTCAACACTCTGCGACTCTGTGATAAGACTGGCGTGAGTAATTGCACTTAACTATTGCTGGAACTAATGCTATAAGCTGTATGTATAGTGGCAAAGTAAATTCCTCCCGAGACACGTGGATATCTGTAGTTGTCACCCAAAGCCAGCCAAAGCTGTAAGACCATTCCAACTTTTGTCAGTTCCAGATTATACTGGATGTGATAAACTTGAGTATTTGGTAAATGCGAAAACGACAATGCTGTTTTAAAATTTTTAGTCTGTGTTTGTTGATGATTGATGTGTCTTCTTTTAACTCCATTATTGTTTACGTTCTTGTTGAATAAAGATTGATGTAATATGCTGTAGTGTATACTGGATAAATCTGTTGATTCCACATAGAGTGCACTCTGACCAGCTGACATTTGTGTGTTACTTACTTGCAGTGTTTGTTTAATGCAGTGATTCCAAACCATTTTTGCCCGGTGCATCCTATCAAAATGTCATTCCCTTTTCCAAGATTATTCAACTCAAAAGATGCATTACAAATAAATGCAGAACATTACGCAGTGAAACGTTGTATTATTTGTGATCAGAATGTGCCATATAGGTTGTCTCTTGTGTTCATTGCTGACATTTAGGCCAGACTAGACAGTGATTGGAATTACTTCAGCTAAATCTGCCAAAAAATAATATTCAACAGTTTTAGTCTGCCAATTTGTGATCCCATTTCCCCATTAAACTCTTAAATTCCTCCTTGAGGGAATTTCCCCTGGTTGGGAGCCCCTGGTTTAACTGGCCTATTTTTTTGCTCGTGAAGGTCAGGCCAGTTTCCTGTTCTAGGAAGCCTTTGGTTTGCAGTGCAGATGCTAATTTTACCAACCGTGTCGCATGTCAGATTTTCTTAAGCATTATATCTTGGCCTTTGTTTGCTTGGCATGTTTCTATGAAGTTAGGCTAGAAATGTGAAGGTAGCATGCTCATGTTGAATGACAGGCCGGTGAAAGTGTGTTCTGATATAGTGACTGTCATATTTTGTTATATTGGATTGTATGCTTGCTGTGACTCATTTGCCAGTGGTCACATGCACTCGAGAAGCCGAACACAGGCAGCATATTCAACATTTCTTGGTCCAGCGATGGTACACAAGTTGCCGGGGCATGTGGTAATGGCCACGTCATCTTTGGACACATTATTGAAAGGTTTGGCTTCCTTGCTGTTTTTGAGTTAACGAGATTTCTTGACTGAATCTGCAAGTGTGAAAACAGCAGTTGATATGATCAAGTTGTTTGATGTTTGATGACGGTTTTTGTCACTCCTTTTGCTTATCGGTTGTTTAGAGCTACTACGTGTGCGCTGATGCATTTCTAATATTCACAGGCGTCTGGAGTGGAAGAACTTTGAGGTAGTCGTGTCCAGCAGCAAACTGATTAATGTCAGTAACGTTATGAACGATGCCAAAGAGAAATTGGACTTCAGAGACCGTGTGATTAAAACTTCAATTGGATTCAAGTATATGATTGTTGCCACATCTTCCCAGTGTTATATTTACAGGTAATTTAAGTCATAAAAAATCTTTTTCTTAGTGCTGTTGTTATAGCATGCTAGTGGTATAAAAGGAATAGTAATTCATATTTATGCTTAAATTATTGCAGTCTTTTTGCTTGAGTGGTATCCACTGCAAAAATTTCATGCCGCATGTCAGTTGGTTTATATTTTTCCACTGCTACTGCTACACTACATCCGTTTAAGGGCCTTTTTCCAGGACAACCTGTGTGAGACAGCACCAGAAAGGTAAACCATTCTGGATTTCACTGGAGCAAGAGATTATGGGTGGCAGTGGCATCAGCTGGACCATATGCAAATCATTTGCACCTCGCTCCAGCCAGATAACCGTGCCAGTACCTCACCTCTATATTTTTCCATTTGTAAATTATTATTAATACTGAAGCTTTGTTGGTTCATTAATAGGGCAGTTTTGCTGCATTTTGGCCAGATTGTGCCACATTGTGTTGTTCCCTGAGGCTTGCTTGTTTCTGTATTAACGAAGCTGTTCACTTGTGTAGTATTATGTAGCATTGTGTAGTTGCACAATTTTTTGAACAGTTTAACAGGTCTCTGGATTGGGTTTTGTCTCCCTGGTCCCATTTCACTGTGCTGAGATTCATTTTTGTGGATGTGTATTATGTGTTTATTATATGTTGTGTTATTGTATCATGGTGAGGTGGACCTGGTGGGATTGAAGCCTATCCTTAGGACCACTACTTCATTCAGTGCTTTGGCACTGTTGGTTCAGTCATTTGACCCATAAAAATCATCCCCAGTATGACCTATAATGAGTTCAATGGGACGATAAACTATGCCCAATCAATCGTGTTTTCATATTATTACATTTCACGTGAGGCTTAGCCGAGGTGAAATGTATGTTGGTCACGGCCTTCTGTGTGTCTGTCTGTCTGTCTGTCCCTTGCCGCATTTCCACACTACTGCATGGACCCAGTTGTAAGTTGGGGGAATGGTAGGGGTTCCCTCTAGTTGTGCATTATTGGGTGGATTTGCAGTTGGTGCACGGGTTTTGTTATTATGACAAAACATAGGGCCAAACACGAAACATCAGCGAATGTTTGCACTCGCTTTTTGTCTGATTTTGGTATTGTTAGCATATTGTTGCAGCTTACACTTGGCTTCATTAATTCACAGTGTGTGAATATTTTGTTGGTATAAATGATACTTCACAATCCAAAAGTTAGCAAGTCGTATACACAGATGTGTTGCATCATTTTTGAATTCAGTGATGATACTCTTATCACGTTGTTGAGTATGCTGCATTCATTTTATGCAAGTTTCTGTTTTCCCATAAAGTAGTAGATTTTATTGTAATAGTTACATTATTTGTTTACTTATGATTGTGCTTGCAGCGTAAGTAACTGGAACACGCCAATTATCTTTGAGCTCAAAGAAGGAAGTGTGACACTGATTGTTCAAGCTGAAAAGTAAGTGTGGTTGTTTTTTTATATTTTTTAGTTTTTGTTTAATATTCACCACAGCTTAAGCCTGGTCTTCCAAAGATATTTCTGAGAAAACCTTTTAGAGGTGTTTGTATTGAAAAGTAGATGCCTTTTCTGAGACCAAACCAACAGTGTCAAAGCACTGAAAGCAAACTGTAAATTGCTGATTTATTCATGTCAAACATGGTCTCTTTGTTTTTGATCTTATATGTATCACGTCTATTTGATTTTTGTCAGGGAAAAAATATGTATTGTTGTTTGAGCTAGTTGCAGTTTCGAGTGACATCTACGCTCATTTTTGTGTGTGCTGGTTTACAGGAGCTTTCTGCTTGTCGACGGCACAAGCCTGTACATATACTCATATGACGGCCGACTAGTTAGCAGTCCACGTTTCCAGGGAATGAGAACTGACGTATTAAACCGACAGACAGTGGCACTGAGTGACGACACGCTTGCAATACGTGACAAGGCCAACGAGAAAAGTACCACTTCTGTTTACAGTTATCATTATTGCGACTACCTCATTTCATGGCCATATCCAGGTGAATCTGGGTCATGCAGTTCCCATTCGGGTCCTTCTCCTCCACCTGTTGCAGATGAGAACCTCCGGGATTAGTGGAATGGGGTTTTTATGGGCTGGATGTCCTTTCTGCTACCCAGCCATAAGTTTCAAATCACTGAAAGGAAGACTAAGTACTTAGCACTAACCCTAACTGTTGTCCTGTCCTCATACGTTATTCATCCACCGCTGGACTACTGACAGAAGGGGCATTGCTGCTTTTACGCTGGCTCTCCGATGTCAGTACCAGAAACTAATATTATTATTACAACAAAAACACTACCTTAGGTTTTTTGTTTAACAGGAACTGGATTGTACTGGACAGATACTCTTCTCGTAATCCAACTAATTTCATTGGAGCACGTTTATTACGTTTATTAACTTTATTGCAAAGCTGAGTTTCTTCAGTGCTACATTTAAAATTTGATATCAAGAGTTGCATTTGGCGGCAAAAGCAGCAAGAAAAACATTGTTTTGTGCTAATGGAAACATGTTGTATTAATATTGGCAATATTCAGATTATGTTAACTGTTGCCTGTTTGTTGTTTTATTGTAAATTATTATCAGAGAAGATAATTTTCTTGTACATCCTGTGCCATATAAATTTATGTTTGTTGCCTGTTTATGACAGTAGTTTGTCAGTTGATGCTACTAATACTCTTTGAATGACTGTAAATGATTGATGTATCGCTGTTGTAGTAATCCAGCTGTTTGAAGCTACAACTGGAAAGCCTCTCGGTGACGGAAAACCTATTGACCATAAGGTCTGATTGGTGTGATAGTTGTTATTTTTTTGTCTTGTTTCAAATCTAAAAGCAGCAGGCCAAGGATGATATGGATGTTGTTTATGAAGATTTGACAAGCTTCAGTTTAAATGTGGAAAGCAGTTATTGGAAGTGGAAAAATTAATAACTTGTAGCCAGACTGATAGACTACTGACTCAGTGATAGTGGCTGCATTTCGTTTTGTTTAAGAGCCGAGAAAACAAGATTTTTAACATTTGTTGATTTTCTTTGGTATATGTGAACCTACAGTATTGTGCATCTGTGATTTTGTCGTGCTGTTGTTGAGTTATTTCGTACCTGTGCTGACGACGACTGAGATCTGCAGTTGTCATGTTGTTTGTTGGCCAGGTTGAGGTCATGGAGGTTGCCATTGATAAAAGCGGCTCTGCAGTGGAAAGACGTCTGGTTTTTGTCGACAAGAACAGAGACATGTTTATGACACAAGTTCGTGTGTTCGGCACTGCACGCAAGACCGTCAAACTCTGTTAGTTCTGACTTTTGCTTTTGTATCCGTTGCAATGTAAGTATGTAAGTAACTTGATGGTGATGGTTCTAGTCTCTCTCTGTCTCTCTTTTACTCATATTCCATTTAGGCCATTTTTTCCGAAAGTTGGTTTGTCTTCTTGAAGGAAAGATGTTCTTTGTTGTCTTGCATTTTACTGTTGAGGGCTGGACCATCAGTCAGTACTGCAGAGGGAATGCTGCTCCTTCCAGTCATACTTCCAATTTTGCCAAACCCTTTGGCATCTTGTTGTACAGTTTGATCCCCAGATAATGTAATTTTGGATGTATCACCTGTGACTGTATAGAAGTTAATTTATATTTTTCATAATGCAGGAATGTTCATTGGCCTTTGCAGGAGTATACACTGTCTGAGCGTCTTCTGGTTGATTGGTATGACGTGCGGTTTTATACTTAGCAGACATAGTGTCTTGTGTTTGGTAAAGTTCCTTCGTTATTTTGGCACTGGCGTCAGAGAGCACGTGTAAAGGGAATAATGCCTCTTCCATCAGGAGTCTGACTTCGGATGAAGAAAGGATGAAGCCGGTGCGTTATTTTCCCTAGTTTGGCTCAGTGCTGTTTGTTTTCTTCAGTGCTTTGACACTGTTGCTTGGGTGACAGGAAGGCATTGAACCCATAAAAGCCTGTACCACGTATCTCTAGTGGTTCTCTTTCAGAATGGCTGGAGGAAGAGGCCTGAGGGTGACTGTCTAACAGCCTGGAAAATGGCCATTAGAATGGAGGTGATGCTACAGTTCCGTGTTTCTTTTCCAGGTACAATGGTTCAGAGTCTGGCTTGGAATGATGAAAATAACATGTTGGGTGCGCTGACTGATGGCAAGCTTATTGTATTCTACTACCCGAACGTTACGTACGTCGACAGATATCTGCTGCCTCGGACAGTCTATGAACGTGATGCAGCGTATGTAGACTGATTCACTTTTATCGTAAATGACTGGCATATTGCATCCTGTTTTTATACTCTTATAATAATATTGTAAATATTACCTGAATCCGTAATACTGTACTGTGCCAGCATTGTGACACCCAGAAAGATTCCACATTAAACATTGTGATACATACAAATAAATCTAATTGATTTTGTTATTTGGATTCTTTTCTGCAAATCAAACACAGAATTTTCTAACTAGTTTTACATTTCATTGGCTGAGGTTGTTCGTGGTGTAGAGAGTTTGGAAAGAATCCACAGCTGTTGAGTTTCATTGGCAATCACATAACAATTCGTCGCTCTGAAGGTTCGATGGTGACAACGGGTATTTCTGCATATCCATCAATATTGCTCGACTACGTCAACAGCGGAAAGTGGGACGATGGCGTGCGACTGTGTCGTTTTGTTAAAGTATGTTGTGCAGAGAATAAGAAAGATATTATTAATATCGTCTCTTTATATAAACAATATCTGTAGTACTTGTTAGTACTGCTGTGTACTACTACTACACTACATCCATTTAACGGCATTTTTTCCAAGACAACCTGGGTAAGCCGGTACCAGAAAGGTAAACCATTCATGGATTTTACTGGAGCAAGAGATGATAGGGTGGCAGTGGCATCAGCTGGACCATGTGCAAATCATTTGAACCTCGCTCCAGACAGATACCACGCCAATACCTCACCACTCAGTTTTTACAGGCCGCATGCCCTTCCTGCCACCCAACCAACAGTGCCAAAGCACTGAAGGCACTTGTTAGTTGTGTAACTGACATTATTTTATAACTAATAGTTAATACAATGCAATATTATGCAGAAGTTTTACAGACAAAGTGTTAAATGCAATCCTGTGGTTCCAAAAGCTCCTGGAGTATCTGAGAGTTTACTTTATTTATTGTTATCAGTTATCTTGCCAGCAAACTTTTGTTCTGTCTAACATACGAGATCAAAATTCTTCACTCTTTTGCTCAAGGCTTAAAATTACCAGTTCCACAAATCTTTTCCACCGTAGACTGCTGATTGCCTGTAGAACTGCCTTCGTTGTCTAGAAATCGGACCAGATTGCATATGCTGATCAGTTTCTATTCCTAACTGTTTTCATTTTCTCATATGGTTCTGTGTGGTAGACTATTCTGGCTACCTTTGGCCTTTTAACATAGCCTGTGTTATGCATTCACTATCATATCATATAATTACGTCACATATATACATAAGGTATTTTTGCTGCTATGTTGCCAGGAAGAATCATTGTGGGCATGTCTCGCTGCTATGGCAGCATATGCCAAGCAGCTGGAAGTGGCTGAAGTTGCCTATGCTGCAATCGATGAAGTAATTAACAGATTTGTACAATTTGCAGTTTATGCCGTGGTCAGATTTCAGTTTAGTGGAGGCATACGACCATTTTCATGAACAGCTACAGTTTGTGTATCATTAATTATGTGCGTTGTTCTTCTGCAGTTTATGGTTGTTGCGTTTTTTCTGCTTCTGGTTTTTCTGATTTTGTTATTTTTTGCATTGAACTAAATATCTTTAAGACTCATAAATGCTTAACGTTTGTTTGTGACTATGTACTGTGTGTATGTTTAAGGATAATATAAGTTGCTGTAGATAGTTTGTGCAGCTCATACTGGTCATTACATAATGGGAGTGAATTGGAGAACTAGCATTTAAGCTGTGTTTACAGTTGCAGCTGTCTGATTCGTCAAGTCATGAGCAATGCTTGTCTGTGTAATGATGTAGTCGGACAAGGTGCAGTTTCTGCGGCACATCAAGGACTTGCCGAATAAGGAAGTTCGAACGGCAGAGATGATTCTGTTCTCTGGTCAGCAGCAGGATGCTGAGGGACTTCTCCTCCAGGCCGGGATGATATTTCGTGCAATTATGCTCAATCTCGACCTGTTTAACTGGGACCGGTATGTATGAGCTGCCACTGTAGCTTTTTAACAAGTTGTAGTGTTATGCGATTCAAGTTTACTTTACTAGTTAGTTATGGCCACCCTATGTAATAGGGCAGGCCATTATATTTTTGCCCTGTGATTTCTATCTTCTTCTTCTTCTTTTTTTTCCTCGCCTAATCTCAGCGGTTGGAGATTGGATGTCTACCATACGTCCACACATGCTGTGACCTTAGTGTGAATTTAGAATGCATGTCTGAAATGTGCTGCACGCGGCTCGCTGAAATACAGGATGCAAAAAATCGCCATTTTGGCACCATCGCACCATCGCACAACTTTGTCGGGCTATATCTTTGGAACTAAGGCATGTATCGACAATCGGAAAAAAGTTGTTAAACAGCAATACCTCCTTCGTATGTCCTGGTAATATGATGAACTTCGGCCTACTAACGGCAGAGATCTGTTGACAAGTTTGGGGCACCCCTGCAGATTTCAACGGGTTTCGCGTCTTGGCATCGTTACTGCACAGCACTCTAGTAGTGCGCGTTAGCCAAACTTTGCGACGTTGAACAGAGGGCGCCACCTATATTCGGCAGGGCGGCCATCACGTTGGGCATTGGCCCACATTCTAGT
>Ga0056108_1000652_pt1 | contig 10322 bp, 6 predicted proteins | sample WorMetG1BERMUDA1_FD_83875 | JGI IMG/M metagenome (GOLD analysis project Ga0056108, IMG submission 83875) | Marine gutless worms symbiont microbial communities from Max Planck institute for Marine Microbiology, Germany - Inanidrilus... ... | reverse complement strand
GCTGCTGCAGCAGTGCCATTGCCGGAATCGCCATAGGGGCAAACTTCAAAATCTATCTCCTCCGTCAGTTTTGTTCGAATCAAGTCGAATTTTTTTTACAATACACAGGAGACAAAAATCAAAAATCACAGAATTCGAATTTCAAAATTCTGGTCCATCATTTTTTGCATCTGTGATTTTTGAGAATTTTTTGAAATTTTCAAAAAGATGTCACGCGGTCCCTCTGCGGCTGATCTGGACCATTATTGCCGCGGCCAAACTAGATCACAGTAGGGTCCTTGTGACCAAGTTTCATCAAAATCGGTCAACGTTGAAGGGTAGAAGTGCCGGTCAGAGACACACACAGACAGACAGACAAACTCGGCTGAAAATAATGGCCCTTCAGGTTTGCAATCGGGCCAACACCACTGAAAACATCCACCTCACTTCGCTACGTTACGCCGGTGGGTAACCAGCATAACAGTTGTAGCAGTTCTGCCACTCACACACACACACGTTGGTCTATAGATAAGATGCACTCACAGCTGTGGACCTCCACTGTCTGCATATACAGAAATGCAATAATGCAGTATGAAATGTGGTGTTCAAATAGCAGTAACATGGCCTTAAACATGACAAGACTTCATGCTATGGGAAGACCAGTGTGAAGCCCTTATTTGGCAACTGTTAATTAATACAAGCATTATGAAATTCCTCGACTCTTCACGGCACTCCTACCCATGTTGTGTTATCCAATGTCATCCACGGCACCAGCTACCAGTACACTATAAATCTGGGTGCATATTCTACAAAAACTGTGGATGATAATAATATAATCAGCAGCAAAATGTTTTAAAACCGTTTACACAAGGCCTCCAGTCTAAAACGCTGGTGTAACCCCAAATGTGAAGTCAGTAATTAAGTTTAACCCAACTAGACCTTTTTCCTGACTTTTGATCAATTTCCTGACATATCCCCGATGGCTGTCAAATTCCCTGACATTTATGGGTTTTCCAGACAAGTGGTCACCCTGCACAGAGAATAAGGCTGCATAATATTAAATCCATGCAGGGAAAGGGTTGAGCTGCCTTTACTTTTCACTTTATTTGGTAGGTGTATCATACTGCACCATCACCCCATGGTGGAGGTGGGCACTGGTTAGTCCGGATGGAGTGGCACCCAGCCGGATGGTCGGTGTATCTGCCTCTGTTAATCTTCCCTTGCACCATAAAGTCCAGAAGTTCTCTTTGGCACCGGCTCACCCGGGTGGTCCCGGAAAAAGGGCCGTAAAACGGTTGTGGTGATACTGCTACTGCACATTCATTTAGAAGATTATGCCGAGAGACTACACTATGGCTTTTGATGCAACTGATGCATAAATCTGGCCATTATCAATAACAGCAATTTGAGTAACCAACAATGCAGTATATGCATAAGAGAATTGACCTCAGTCGCTGCCATTACTGATAATGCAAGTGGTCTTGCCTGCGATATGTAATACCATAATTAGGCAAACCTCGGAAACATCAAATAACTTAAATGCCCTATATATGCATAAGGGAACGTATGGAGTCATAAAAAGTTTCCGATTAGCAGACAATCTTGAATAGTATTGACCATTTGCATCAACAACACTGGCAGAACACAGCGTCCCTTCTCTTCCCCTTCCCTCAAATCTTGCAAGTGGTTTGGGATACCGCTGTAAGTCCCCTAGCAGGTCCAGGCAAAGCTCAGCCATCAAACGTTTTTAGTGCACTGTGAAACCTAAAAACATTATGCCATATGAAGAGAACAAAGATCAAGATTAAACATTGGGAGGATTTCCCTGTGGGTACCATCAGGTAATATATTGGGGAACGTGTTGAGCTGACCAATGCAACACTGCCTAAACGTTAGTGGACACATGGCATCAGTCGATGGCTTCCATGTCAGTCTGCCAGTCTGTTTCATTAAACTCTGCTGCAGCAGGGGGCACCGGTGTGACTGTCTTTCTGTTTGCCGAGGCTGCAGTCGGACTGCTGGACACTGGGTCTGCTGCCGTGGGCTGCGGAACTCCGGCTGACTCGGAAGGCAATGGGGCAGAGACTGCAGTGGGTACGGAGGCAGGACTGACAGCAGGAGGTACGGTGCTGACGGATGCAGCATGTCGCCGATAAAACAGCACATACGCTGCTTTCGTCGTGATGCAAGACTCGTTGATTTCGCGGACTTTGCTGTCATCAAATTCTCGCCAGCCTGAAGGCATTTCAAGCACAACGCACTTCACACTTAACGTGTGTGTATATACAACAGTAAAACAGTAACCACAACTGTGTGGGCAGTCTGCAGTCAACGAATGCTTTTTCATTATCAGAATTAGAATAATGAAGACACGACAGCTTCCAGTGAAGGAAAAGATTAATAATAGTAAAAAGACTAGACAGACTGCTGAACGTGCATAATGGTAAAATGCCTACGGGCTCTGTAAAATTCCCCGACATTTCCCTGGCTCTTCACAGGACTCCTAACCAAGCTGCAGTTACGTCATGCACGTATTATTGTCAGTGCTACCAGTATACTATAAATGTTGGTGCATATTCCACGAAAATGTTCAGTGACCCAATATGCTGCAAAATCAGCAGTCAGATGGTGACACAACGCCTGCATAATCTGTATTGTAGCCCAAACGTAAAATTTTCTATGACAAAATTTTTCTCTGACATTTCCTTGACTTGGTCAATTTGTGACAGCTGTCAAATTCCCTGATATTCAATGTTTTCCAAACAAGTGGTCACCATGCAATTCCTCAGGCAGGCAAGCAGGTTTGCCACAATCTGTAACCGCTGGTTGTATTAAGAAACAGTGGTGCTTAAATGCCATTAAGGCTGGGCCTCTGTTAAAATTCACGATGACAATATGTTGCTGCAGACTGCACTGATCTGAGCTGGGTAGGGCATGGTGATTTGACAGAATGATGGCCTGGGTTGCGTGTGGATGCATGAGTGCTTGCTCAGATGGAACAGGCTTGCCACACTCTGAGCTGGTATCATTAACACTTTTCTATAGCAGAATAAAGGCTTAGCATATGGCTAAGTGGCCAGAGAAGCCACAGTCCATTGAGAGAAAAGATGTACCACATGTGCCCTTACCAAGCACTCCACACACTTTACCTGTGACATGCATACGCATTATAAAATAACAAATAAGCCTAGTAATAATTAAGATGCTCCATTTAGCACTTTGACACTGCTGGGTGGGTTATAGGAATGGCATCTGGCTTGTAAGAAACCAGCACTAATTACCCCCAAACGTTCCCTTTCGGAATGAAAAGGAAGAGAATCAAGGGACAACCAGCTAGCTCAGGTTCATCTGCAAAATGGCAATTAAAACAGTCTGTATGTAGTAGTAGCGCTAGTAGCCTGGTCCCACAACATCTACTAAGGAGACTTCTCTGCCCTGGTGGTAAATGTGCACTGAGACTGCGACAGTAGAATGACCATAAGCTTGTCTTCTGTTGCTCCATCCCTGCAAGACAAGGACCACACAGACAGTGATAACAGCCAGTGATAGATTTCTGGCAACATCTGATGCTGTCTGACCTGGAATAAGGACCACAAAACCAGTCTGCTGTTGCAGTAACAATTTACTGTTATCATCGGTCAAAAGAGCAAGCATCGTAAAACAACGTACCAAACTCTCTCTTCTCTCTCCTGCTGGGATGCGGAGTATGGGCATATGCGGTGTAGTGTCCACCGAGCAGACCACCAGTGTGGTTCACGACGCCATACAGATCATAGAGTGTGTTGTCACCAGCGGCAACGGATGACGTCTGTAGATGTGTCTTGATGTACTGTCCAACGTCCAGCGATCTACTCAGGCATCACAGCAATACAGCAGTAGTGTTAACAGATGCTAACGACCACTGGAAGGGAGGTTTCAGTGACACGGTAAACACACACGTCTGAACAGCATTTAAGACAGTTCATAAAAGAACTAGAAGGCAGGTCCCAGACCCTCCCCTCATAATCTGAGCACTGCTAACGACAAAGGTACTGATGTCAGAGAGCTGAGACATAAAGCACGAGATGGTTTTTCCAGCAGGGTTAATTGAAGACGAAGAAACAATGTGTGATTACTCATTAACCTCGTTGGCATGAGAGAATCCAAATTTTACACTAACTTTAACTCCGGGGAGGATGGTGGAGGTGGGCACTGGTTAGTCCGGATGGAGTGGCGCCCAGCCAGATGGTCGGTGTATCTGCCTCTGTTAATCTTCCCTTGCACCATAAAGTGCAGAAGTTCTCTTCTGACACCGGTTCACCCGGGTGGTCCCGGAAAAAGGGCCAAAAAATGGTTATGGTGTGGTGGTGGTGGTTTAACTCCGGATCAAAGGGCAACCAGATACCCCAGATTCACCCAGAAAACGTTTGTTACATTCGTGTGTGCCAGCCTAATGACAATATAATCAGTTAAGCAGTCTGTTCATGGCTCCCATGAAGACAGACTTTTCAGCTCCAAAGAACATCCATTGAGGATGTATGCACAGAGGGGGAGGGGAGTTAAGTCAAAAGCGGACAAGGGAAGGGAGGTTTTGACAGTCAGTGAACGTCTTATTCAAAATAGGTCTGTCAGCTTTCAAGTTTGTTACTTCAGGATGCCCACTCACATTCGATATTTCAATCCTACTGCACCCTATCAGCATCATTATGACTTAATGGCTGCGTAGCGTGTCCAATCACTGCAGTATTGTTGCACTTGAGACCACAGCTGTATTGCATTTACCAGCAATAATGACCGCTAGAGTCGACGGTAGCTGCTGCCTTGACCTGCATGGAATTTGATATGTAGCATTGGCTAACAGCCTAAAACCATGAAGCTGCAGGCATTCACAGGGTGAGGGAGGGAGTTTCACCAAACGCACAGAAGAGGAAGGAGGGTGTAAAACTACATATTTTTGCAGACGTCTTTTGTGGATGGCTCCCATTAAATTCACATTATTACTGTTTGATAACACTAAGTTTCTGACCTCCCCCAAAAGCCACTAAGAACAGCAATTCAGCCTGTTAGTGCGACAAATGTCAGGACTCACAAACATAAACTTCATCATTGCAGCTCCTAAAATCTGGAACTCTCTCCCTCCAGCTTTTTGTCATCATCTCAAGACTCGATATTTCCAGCAAGTCTTCCAATCTACTTTGCACCTTCCTTCTTGCACCTCAGATTCGGCTTAATTGTGCGCGTTTACAAATTATGCTGTTAATGTGTAATTACCTATTTATTGGCAACAGTAGCATGATTTCTAAACAATCACTGTAAAGTCCTAAGTCAACAATAGGCAACTTTACACAAGTGTACGAAAGCATTCTAAATACGCCACTAAAAGAAAGTCTTTCGAGGGAAGCATGAGCTCAAAAGACATGATGGATGGTAACCCTCACCGGAGTGGAAATTCAACGAGATCTTCAATCTTGTCTCTTAGCAGAAGATTGGCAAATGAAAATCGCTTGAGATGAATAACGAGAATTTGCGGAAGTCGCCAAAGTGACATTTCCTTTGTGGCTCGACAATGCAGCCTGCATCGTGGACAGAACCTGTATATACATCATCACACAACGCACATCACAACACATCCAATAACATCTGCATCAGTCTCATCTCGTCCACGGTGCAGTCACTGGAATCGAGACATTCGCTCAGTTTTCATTCAACAGGCCTTCAATTCTGTAGTTACTCCTCCAAAAGAGAACCAATGGGGGATAACTGAGCAGGAATTTTATACAGTGGATGCTCATCCTGTCATCTGATGGACTCTGGAGGGAGGGAATGCTGCATGATTTACACCAGCTCTCTGATGCCAGAACCCAACCTCTATTCACTGCATGCAGCAGAGTAAATGTCCAGCCACTGATTCAACGTCACTTGACAGCCTTTAGCATGGCGAACCCACATAGTTTCTACTGCTGGGGATCTTCCCAGTCCAGAACCAGATTGCCCACAATGTCCTCAATGTTCTACTGGCAACGGCATTGGTCACAACAATGAAGTTACTCCATTAGTACTGATATGGGTGGCCACTCGCAGTATTTGATCTTGGTATGTAACCAGACACTCGGCATCTTACCATCAGCGGTCTGGAAAATGAGTATCAGCTAAAGGGCAGTGGCAGTGTTAAAAGTTCTCCTAAACTACACCATCTCCATACAATCTCACCACCTCCATATCATCAACTGCCAACGATCACATGCAAATAATGGACACAACAATGATAACCAACTGATGAAAATCAGTAAGCAATAACAGCATCGCCTTCACGGACTTGGATTCAAATTAGATTTCTTATGCTAATCGACTTTTCTTAAGGTGTCCTTCTTTCATTTTTGGTTACAGTTAAGTGCATAGACTATAATGACTACACGTAAGCATTTTAGCATGTTCTGCACCGACCAACTAGTTGCTCGCATCATATACTTACCAAGTCTGATCAGGTGCAAGTATTTCAGGTTCACAGAACAGCTGCAGACAGTCATCCAGGTTTACCACAGCACTGGCAACTGCAACCATTATGCATACCAATACTCACAGAACTGAACATCTACATGGCAGCCACTATTCGCAATTCTACATATATACAAGCCTGAAGTGTCTGTCGGTCTGTGCGCAAACAAACCTTATGAAAAGTATTGCAAAGAGAGTATATATTCTGAATCGGAATGACAGCCAGAACTCACTCACTGCTATATTACTACTACTACATCCATTTAACGGCCTTTTTTTCAGGACAACCTGGGTAAGCCGGCACCAGAAACGTAAACCATTCTGGATTTTACTGGAGCAAGAGATGATGAGGTGGCAGTAGCATCAACTGGACTATATGCAAATCATTTGCATCTTGCTCCAGACAGATAACCATGCCAGTATCTCACCACTCAGTTTTTTACAGGCCAGATGCCCTTCCTGCCACCCAACCAACAGCATCAAAGCAATGAAGGCAAGTCTCACTCACTGCTATAGTGCTATAGTCACTGCTAATCTAGTAATCTTGTACTGGCTGCAACCTTCTTTTTTGTTGAACCTCCACCATTGCTGTTTATCCAGTTCACAATTTGCACAACATACGCTGCCATACTTTTTAACATTACATTTCAGTGTCTCATGGAGATTTCCAAGTGGTTTTTGATTTCGCGATTTTAAATTATTCTGAAATGTGTGCAAACTCTCGAACACAGTTTGAAACAAGCAGTGTACAAATGCCACAAAAGTAGTTTCCAAAACTCAGCACAATAATAGTCACCCACCTGGTTTATTATGCTGGGCAGTCCGATCCAGTTCAAAGTCCTATACACACATTTGTCATGGTACCCAACATACACAGTATCATGTAGTGCAATAAACAAACCATTGACAAGTTGAGTCAAAAAAGGTGCTATTGTACTTGTGCCCGTAATTTGCTCGAAAACGCTCACTGATTTTTAAAATTCTTCAAGCATCAAATTCGGCAGTAAATTTTTAACACAGTTGTCACTAAAGATCACAAGACATCTTAAACGTGTTACTACATCACCTTAGGTGCGTTCTATCGACGTAAACAGACTCCGGTTGTGGTTGACCTATTACAACATTACTACATTGTGTCTTTTTAAAAACCACACTGGTGTTGCACACAATAACTTCAACGCACATCAACCAATGTTGGTAATTTTTGGCAGAGACGTTGCTGAGATAGTATGTTATCGAATGCTGATTTGATATCCTACCTTTTCTAACTAATGTCTCTGCACTACCTGGGGAAACATGTACCCTGGAAATTGTCTTTTCAGTGACAGTGGCAAACAGGGTATTCGCCGAGACCATCCAGAAAGTCGGACCAAAAATAAATTTTGCATGGTTGGTGGTCTTCAGGAGGTAGTTCTAATGTTCGAATTTCATCAAAATCGATCAAGCAGTTTCAGAGCTATGGGAAGTCGAAATTTGCCCTTGTTCTTTTTTTACTATTGGCTTATACAAAATCATAATCTCGCAGTAAATTAAGGAAGTAATAGCAAAAGGTTATAAGAAATTCAATAAGTTTATGATAGCACAAACTCAATAGCTATTATCTGCCAAAAATTATTAAAATTGGTTGATCCGTGTCGAATTTATAGTGTGCTACATCAGCGTCGTTTTTTGAGACAGTGTATACTTAGTTACATGATGTCACGGTTAACCAATCGGAGTCCAGTTGTCGATACAGGTCAAGCACAGCCGGAGTCTGGTTATGCACACAGAATACGGCTAACAGTGGCCTCAGTTTTATTGTACGGCTCTGTGCACTTACAGTACAGCATCGTGTGTCAATGCAGAAGTCAGAGGAATGAAAAAATACGGCTACTCAACCTTTTCGTGGAAGTGGCAAGTACAGTGCCTTGTGAAGCTGGTACACTGCTCTTGATTGGCGGGCTGTTATATTCAGTGCAGTGAGCAGGACCACTGTACTAAATGCACTACAAGGACTATTAGCTGTCAGGAAAAGGCTTAAGGCCTTTTCAATATGGATTTGGAGAAGAATGAAGTGAGTTAGCGGGAAGGACGAGATGACAAAAGCAGATGTACTGCAAAGAGTCAATGAAACCAGAAGTATCTTGGATACCACAAGGTCTGGAAATACACAGCTAGCTAGGATGTGGTCTTAGGCATGATGGCCTTCTGAAGAATATGTTGGAAGACGATTGGAAAACCAGCAAGAGGAAAGAAGAGATAGAACATACTCAAGTGATTTAAAGTGATTTAGCTGAAAAAGAAAAGCAGTACTCAACAGAAAAGCCAAAGACAGGATAAGATGGCAGGGACTGAAGAGAGCTGGAAGTCATATACCTGCCTATCAGCACATTACTGGATGATGGAAAGTGTTGCAGACATCATGTTGCTTTATAATGGCCCCATGCTGTGATTGTCTATGTGCCACTAAGGGTTAACTAGATAGCACTCAGCAGAGCGCATACCTCTGCCACGACACACTCAAATTGGCCAGGTCACTGGTTGGGGTCATTGCTTTGTGTTCTTTTCAGTGCATCAACACTGATGGTTCAGTGACAGGAAGGACATATGGCCAGTGAAAAGAACTGAATGCCACCAATCCCTAGAGGTTCTCTTCCAGAATACGTGGGGAACCGTCTGAACCAGGTTCACGTGGGAAAATGGGCATTAAATGGTAGTAGTGGTAGTGGTAGTAAATGTGTGATCAATTTACAGTTAGAAAATGAAAGGATGAATCCAACTGGAAATTTTGTAGCATCTTGAATCATTGGTAAAACTACAATACCCATGATGTACAGAATACGTGCTGGATAATTTCCAAAATTTACTCAACTCTTCTCTGGTCCATAATCTAACTATTCCTTAAATTTGTTGAAAATCAACCCTCAAATACAAAAAACACCCACTTAACATCCTCTTTTCCAGGACAACCTGGGTAAGCCGACACCAGAAAGGTTAAACCAGTCTGGACATTAATGGATATTAAGAGATAATGGGGTGGCAGTGGCATCAGCTGGACCATATGAAAATCATTTGCACCTCACTTCAAACAGATAACCACGCCAGCACCTCATCAATCAATTTTTACAGGCTGGATGCTCTTCCTAACGCCCAACCTATAGTGTCAAAGCACTGAAGGCAAGAAAATTCTACGTTAAATTATAACAATTTGCAGAGAAGGTTACGCCAATATAACAGACAGACTGTGGCCAATATTTTTTAACCAGCTCTATATATCACATCAAAGTGGAGTAAAGCACAGCAGACTGAATGTGACTCACAACAATGTAAGTCTCTTATTAAAGATAAGTCTAACTGTGGCAGTGAACCTTACCAGTGACTTGGTGTTAATGATGACATGATCACTTGACTTCTGGTCATTATTCCAAATCAATTCCAAGCAGTCCACATTAGTCAAATCCAGAGACCCTGCAATGTTCAATACAGCATAACATCCAATATGTAAATGTCTGCCTAATCCCAAGCTACACCATGCGTGCATTTGATGTTTTGTATTGTACCACTTAACTTATGGCACCGTGTTAAACTAACAATTACATTGTATAGTGATGTAACGCCATGTGCTATGTTTGGCCGTAGTCAAAGTGTGCATGCCGAAGCTGGTTATGGTCTCGCCCTATGTAATAGGGCAGACCATTATATTTTTGCCCTGTTGTTTCTATCTTCTTCTTTCCTTCTTTTTTTCCTCGCCTAATCTCAGCGGTCGGAGATTGGATGTCTACCATACTTCCACACATGGTGTAGCCTTAGTGCGAATTTAGAATGCATGTCTGAAATGCGCTGCACGCGGCTCGCTGAAAATACAGAACGCAAAAAATCACCATTTTGGC
>Ga0056108_1000651_pt1 | contig 10322 bp, 8 predicted proteins | sample WorMetG1BERMUDA1_FD_83875 | JGI IMG/M metagenome (GOLD analysis project Ga0056108, IMG submission 83875) | Marine gutless worms symbiont microbial communities from Max Planck institute for Marine Microbiology, Germany - Inanidrilus... ... | reverse complement strand
TAGTTTGATCGAAATCGGATCAAAGACGGCTGAGAAAAACTCTGCACAAACAAACAGACAGACAGACAGACAGACAGACAGACAGACACTACGAAAATAATGGTCACTTGGCCGTGAACCAACATGGAAGCATGGCCTAACAACGTATATTTGCAATAATTATTGTTGTTTGTGCTTATGCCATGTTGGTTTACAGCGTTTTCATATAGTTTTGTCGGTTAAATTCAACAGTAAATAATGAACTTTTCACACTGACTTAAGCTGGCTGTTATTATACCCCAATTAATCAGACATCAGACTGTGTTGTAAAGGTTTTTTTATTCAGTCAGCCAGTTTAAATGCAAATGCTGGCACTACAATAGTTCAACTATTCTTTGGTAGATAAGAAGTAGTTAATAACTATTGTAGCTAAATACTTTATTGAAGTTCAGTCCAACTGAGGCAAAATACGGCAGGAGTTGTCTATTACTGTTCAGTTACAAATCTATGGACAAGTATAAAATATCAGCCAATTGCTTTTTTATTCATTAAAAACACACAAGACACACATGAGCTCGTCAAACAAGCACAAGCAACATTCTCTGCAGTTGCTTATTGTCACCGAGACAGTCATGAAAACCACAGCAAAATTTCGACAAAAAATCAGCATCACGAAACGGCAAATTTCCCACAGTGTCCCATCGAGCATGACTCAACGAGTGAACACACAGATCTTCAACAGTCTTCACAACAAGCAGTCTTGTCGCATAAGCACCTCAAGAACATTTCTGATTGCAAAAACACACGTACACACAGCACAGCGTCAGCGACACAAAGGCACTGCTACGGCGCGCCTCGCACTGCAGTGCAAGAACACAGTGCAATCTATTTTTTCTGCAGTCAAGCGACAGAACAACAAGCATTCACTGTGCAACAAACACACACACACAACCATTTTTATGGCCCTTTTTCCAGGACTACCCGGGTAAGCCGGTGCCAGAAGAAATCTTCCTCTGGACTTTATGGTGCAAGGGAGGATAACACACCGACCATCTGACTGGGCGCCACTATATCCGGACTAATCAGCGCCCACCTCGATCATTTTTTTACAGGCTGGATGCCCTTCCTGCCGCCCAACCAACAGTGTCAAAGCACTGAAGGTAAGCATTCACTGTGCAAATGAGCGAGAAAGCTTTAGCAACCCATCCACCAGTCTTTTGTACGCCTGATTGCCTGATACTGACAATCTAACTCACAACAACTGCAAAATACACAACAATACATAAAACATTAAAATTCACAAGAACTAACCATAATACAAGCAAACTGACCCTAGTGAAGTAATAACGCAGACAAAAAACAAAACACGAAACCTAACACCGGCTCACACACACGCGTGTGCAGATTATTGTGCTCAACTGTTGTACATAACACAGCATAAAACAGTCTTGACAATTTTCCCTCGTATCCCCCAGAATCAACACTGCTCAGATGTTTTCTACTGGAAGGCGAATTGTATTGACCGCGCAGTGTTTCAGTGACAATCAGTTGCACATGACTCAACGTGTCAAGTGCGTCACACAACAACTGTTCTGTCATGACTCTCATCTTCTTGGCTTTCTCTCTTACCCACATGCAGCCAATTTCTCCAGAGATAGCCAAGATTAGCTTTTGTGATAACAGTAAACTGATAAACTTTGCATTTTACCATCAAAACCACTGACAGCTGCATGTAAATAAATTTCAGCAGGCTGCTGTATTGAGATCTTTCACTGGCTTGACACTGTCAACCAATCATGATTATGTTACATTTGTGCAAACTAAGTGGCATAAAAAATGACATTAGTTATGCTGAAAATGGTTATTGTCATACACACGAAAACATGGCTGACGGCTATTCCATATTATAAACTAGAATGTGGGCCAATGCCCAACCTAATGGTCGCCCTGCCGAACATAAGTGGCACCCTCTGTTCAACGCCGCAAAGTTTGGCTGACGCCCACTACTAGATGCCGTGCAGTAACACTGCCAAGACGCAAAACGCAAAACCCGTTGAAATTTGTAGGGGTGCCCCAAACTCCCGAACCGATCTCAGCCGTTAGTTGGCCGAAGTTCATCATATTATCAGGACATGTAGAGAAGGTATTGCTGCTTAACAAGTTTTTTTCCGATTGTCCATACATGGCTTAGTTGCAAAGATATGGCCCGACAAAGTTGTGTGATGGTGTCGAGATGGCGATTTTTTGCGTCCTGTATTTGCAGCGAGCCGCGTGCAGCGTATTTCAGACCTGCATTCTAAATTCGCACTAAGGCCACACCATGCGCCAAAGTATGGTAAACATCCAATCTCCGACTGCTGAGATTAGGCGAGGAAAAAAAAGAAAGAAGAAGAAAGAAGAAGAAACAGGATGAAAATATAATGGTCTGCCCTATTACATAGGGCAACCATAATTATAACATGACAAGATTTCCGAGGTCAAGACACATCATCCAACATGGCATGTGATCTCGTAGGGCTGTGGGAGTGGGCTTTCAGCATAAATATTATACAACACTGCACACACAGCTGAGCTGATTCTCATAAGTCCACATAATACATATTATTGCTTTATACCCAGATGATTTGCACTTCACAGTTTAATAATTGCATTTGCTCTTTTATGATAATGTCTGACACAGTTCAAACGATTTGTTGGTTTGTTAAAATTTAACAATGCTCCCACATACGGCAATTCAGGTTATACTGTGCCTTTAGAGTAACAATTAATTACAGAAAGTTATATTTTAACAAATGTGATTTTTTTACATAAAATGTTTCAAACTTAGAAGAAAAAAAATTAATATTGAGAATATTTATAAATTGCATAAGGAGGCTGTATATGCATAAATCTAGATTGAGTTACACTTTAGCATTGTTTTTAAGAAAAATATACTGAACCGTCAAAAAATGCAAAACAAAAATTAAGGCCTCAATGACACGGACTACACACTACTGTTACCAACATGAAAATCACTAACACGACAACAGTAAAACAGTATTCTATAAACATCTCAGGATGGCAAAAACCTGAAAAACTATGACTACTATGAAGACTGCAAATACATTCCATATTTATTATCACTACGACAAACAAATAAACAAATCTACCAAATATGCACCTAAATCAGAATGAAAGACGTAGAACTTTTGTTTCTTTCAGCAAATCTTTTTCAACCACTGAATAATACCATCTAACAGTTTCAAGTACACACACGTATACTTTTTTTTCTCCCTATATGCAATTAATACTGGCTGCCAATAAAACTAATCATCAACTAACAGTTAATAATTTTAATAATACGAATATGTGATAATTAATGCCAATAATTACAACTCACATGCTATGCAGTGTTTAAGGTACAAAGGTGTGCTATCAGCACAAATAGTCTGGCAATGGTGCACGTTTCTTTCACAAATTCCAGTGGCATACTCAACAAGAAAACTGAACTGTCACAATTCACATAATTCGCAAACATTTACAATTATTACACGATACTATTTTCCTCAGTTACACTACACTTGAAGCACCCACATACAATGCCGCATTCACTAATGCACACAATTAGACTATCCAATGACAAACATATGGCAGATGCCAGTCAGCAGTTCAGGTAAATTCTGTCAACTGCTTCAAGAATCACCTTGAGAAGATAAGAATCAATCAGATGGATTTTTTCATGGACGATTAGTCCGCTAAATCTATTGGCTGCTGAATGGAAGCATCTGAATCGGATGAGTGGTGACATGCACAGGTTCAACGGGTGCATCTGCACCAGGTGAGATACAACAAGCTCAGATGTTGCACGCACAGACTGTGCATTACTCAGTATCAGCTGAAAACAGCACTTTACTAGTTCTAGACTATACGACGATGGACAGTGATACTCGCCCCCATCAGCAGTGACCATGATGGTCAACTGCTGTGGATGATGTCAGCAACTGGCAACACTAACACTCAGTTAACATCTTCACTGAGATTGAGCAGGGTTTAACGTCCCACTAAACACATTATAGGTCATATCGGGGACAGGTTTTTACGCGTCAAATCACCCAACCAACAGTGTCAAAGCACTGAAGGAAGTAGTAGTCCTAAGGACAGGCTTCAATCCCACCAGGTCCACCTCACCATGTTACAAACATACACATGCATATAATATACAGTGATACACAATACACAAATGAATCGCTGAGATGCAAATAGAAAGTGCAAAGTTCAGCATCTGCAGTGAGGTTATGGAGAGACCGGAGAAATAACCTCATTCTTACTGAATGGAGACTGGGCCTATTCTGCTTTTGGCGCTTCATAAATATGTCACTTACTTACTTACTTAGACACTTACCCACTTACTTAAAACAGCCCCCAAACCCACACAGAGTGACAGAATGTCAGAAATGACCTTCATGTCACTGAATGTGATCAGCAACAGTGCCAGAACATAGGCCATTAAAAGACAGTCAGTAATAAGCATGTCACTGTGCTGCATAATTTCCGACATATTACCATCTTAAAAGTGTATGTGACTTCCAATGACCTCAAACAGTCCTTTAATTTCCTTACAACAGTTAAGGTGCATGTAGGATTACTGAGCACATCCCAGCTAACATATGCTACATTTTCCAAGATACTGGATTTTAAAACATTTTGAAATAGCTGAAATGATCTTCACGTTCATTTGCTAATGGCATTATTTAATAGATCACATATAACTTCCTACTACTGTTCCAGTCTATTATTATTATTATTACCATTATATCACATAGACAGTATGGTAACACCGTTAAGAACTCTAGTGTCTTCTCCCTAATATGAATGTGCTGGCTGCCATCAGCAAGAAATCTTCCAGTTCTTAACTGGGGTGCAGTTAACACAGGATGACCTTGTAACGGCTGTAAAATGGTTGTACGTGTAATATTACTATTATAACTTTAATTATTATTACAATTACCATGTAATAATTATTATGCTTGCACAGATCATAGTGACACTGTCACAAAATGCTGCAGCAACAGTATATAAAAAGCAATCATTGCAGCAGTAGAGGCACCACAATCATTGTAGCAGTAGAGGCCCACAAACTCATACACTACACTTGCATTATTTTATGGACATTATCGCTTGTTTAAGAATTGCAATGTTACATCTCCACAAACGATCATTAAACTGTTCTTCAGTATGAACACAAAGGCACACAGAGCGGCTCACATATAATCAATAATCAGTGTTGACTAGTTTTGTATGAATATGCTGCTGGTTATTGAAGTTCATTAGGACTTAACAGATTTGATATTAACTATTTATGACAGCAATCAAGCACATCACTCAGTACATGAAATTCTTTAATGAAAGAAAAAATAAAACAACACACAAATACACACTATTTAGAAAAAAGCAATTGTACAACACAGTGATGTCAGCAAGACATTTCTGAAAACCAGTCTTGCTTTCAAAGGAACAATCAGGTGTACTGTGATAGCTGCTAGGCCTTTATGCTGTATTTTTCATGGCTTGGATACCATTCTAAATGTACACTGAGGGCAGTCAATGCACTGAAAGCAATTATGCAAAAAAGTTAAGTAAAACCAGAATATCTGGAGCTAAGAACACATCACTGTACGACGTGCAAGTTTTTGTGTGCAAGATTACAACTGTCGCTGTCAGCTGACAGTCAGTCAGACAATACTCAACACTCGGCCACAGTGCACTAGAAATATTACGACAGCATTAAATGCTGAAAATAATCCACCAACACACACAGCATCTCGGACTAAGTACCAACATCCATAACAAATCACGCAGGAAGAAACGTCATCCGTACAGCCTGACACAGTTTATTATGCAACGCAGAAACTAAACACGTGCCACTACTCGAGCTGATTTAGATCTTACATAATGCAACAACTTATGGGCTGAGTGAACCAGCAGCACAAGTACAATTAAAGCTAATATGACTGCCATTTCGCGGACGATATGGTGCAAGTAGATACACAGCAAACTTGTGTGAATATGCACGTAAGTACGTTGCATGCAATTAAACTTGCGGTAGAAAGTATCGAATCTCGTGTTTGTCAAGGCCTCAAAAATAATGCACAAAGCACAAGGCATGCAACATTGCAAGAAACAGTGCAGTCAGATCTGTGTTGGTACTGACGTAACGTCGCCGCCGTTCATGCGAATGTAGCCCGTTACCAGACAGTTTCTTGCTCGCTCTACGGGTGGCGGAGTGGGCGGCGCCGGCGAGGCGTTGAAGTAAATCTGGCGCAGCTGAGCAACCGAAAGTTGCGGCTGCGGCGTCGAAACGACCGGCGGCGAAGAGACGACTGATACGGAGACTAGAGGTGGAGATGACGAGTCATCAGGTGCCGGCACGAGGCCATCCAGGTCAATGTCCAGCAGCAGTCGTGGATGGTCGATGTGCGGAGGGGTGGAACCCGGCGACGGAAATGACCGCTGGTGGGTGTCTTCAACCGACGAACTGGCCGACTGGTTGGCTTTGCTTAGACGCGGCTTGCGGCCACTACCGCCGCTAGATGCATTGATGCCAATGTTCAGCGTTGTTGGACGGACGGGCGGAAGTCCACTTGCAACCGACGTAACTGCACCCGCATCACTGCCGCGAAGTCCCTGCCGCAGGCGACGAGAGTCGCGCGAACGTCGCAACGAGCGTGGATTCGACGACCGCGACGTCATGTTCGGCATAGTTTCCAGGAGCGCGGGACTTGACCCGGACGAGCTCTGGCGGCACCGACATCGCCGACACTCAATGCCTTCCGAGTCTATCGACGTCGACTGCGACGTCTCGCCCGTTAGATTTCCTGCCGACGACTGGAATGGGGAGGACGTTCGACTGGTTGCCGACGGCGTGTTTGTCATGGCACCGGTCAGAAGAACGTCGTCACTTGACTGTGTCGTTGATGCTAAACTGTCGGCACTTCGGAAGCCGGAACACTGCTCCAGAGGAGCCACGATCGGAGACAGTGAATCCAGATCCACAGATGCACGGTTACGCCCCAGACCCTGGTAACTACTGTTGAAAGCAGGTCGAACATCGGACGTCGGAGAGTCATCAAAACTGTTCTCGGGCGCAATGAATGAGTCACGCACGGCGGCAAAGTATGCGTCGCGACGCTGACCAATGTACGACTCACTGTTCTTTCCATGCAGCAGTGACACGGAGCCCTGGTCCGTAGCACCGGGAACAGACGGATGAAATGCGGTGGAGTTGGAGATACGAACGTCGAACCCGGCTCCAATCGACGCCATCATCGCTGCCATGTTGTAGAGAGCACGCTCAGTGCGCGGACGTCCCGGAAACCTCTTCAGAGTGCCCGGCTCACTCAGGTTTCCCACCGTACTGGCCTGTCGGCGATAATGTGAGTCGACCAGAGTGTTTCCCCAGGCACCAGCGTCATAGTCTGTCCAACATCACACAACCACTACCTTGCCACATGCTTGACTGAGTTGTGGTTTTACGTCCCACTCGACACAAAATAGGTCATTTCGGAGACGTTCCCCAAACCAATTTCTTGGCTTGGTACGGAAAAACTAAACCTAACGCAACAAAAGCATGCATTCACCAATCAAAAGAAATGTACTACAACAAAAACTAAAGCCAGGTTTAGTTGCCTCTTACAACATCCGGCCTGGAAATGGAGAGGACCTATTCTGGTTTTGGACCTTTATAAATTTGTCACGTACTTACTTACTTACTTAGACACTTACCCACTTACTTACAGCCCTGGGATCCATACCGAGCCCTTGCCACATGCTTTAAGACACAGCATAACTAACGCTTAATCAGCAAATGACATTCAGTATCTGACATAAGATATTAATCAATTAATTTAAGAAGTTACTGGCAGTATGGCATACTCAACTTGTAATAACAATACTGACAAACGATGCAGTCGGTAGTTGAGAGTAATGAAACCCGAGGCACAAATAACCGCTGTATTTCTATTAATACAACAATGACATTAAACTTAAGAAACACAGAACAACTGATAATGGACAACAAGACTGCACATGATTATCAGATTAAAGTGCCCCACAGCGTTTCGCAATGGTGTCAATATCAGCAGTTCATTATGGCCGCCGTGTACAGCAGATGCAGACATTATATTTTTGCCTGTGGGTTCTTTCTTCTTTTTTTCCTCACCTAATCTCAGCAGTTGCAGACTGGATGTCTACCATATTGCTACACATGGCGTGGCCTTAGTGCGAACTTAGAATGCAGGTCTGAAATGTGCTGCACGCGGCTTGCTGTAAATATAGGACGCAAAAATGACGCACAAAAAATCGCCATTTGGGCATCATCATCGCACAACTTTGCCATGCTGTATCTTTGCAACTAGGGCATGTATCGACAATCGGAAAAAAAAATTGTTAAATAGCAATATGTCCTCCACATGTCCCCACAACATGGTGAACTTCGGCCCACTGTTGGCGAGTTTGGGGCACCCCAGCAAATTTCAACCGGCTTCGCGTCTTGGCTTCGTTACTGCAGCGACTTCGCTCAGTGGAGGCCAACCAAAGTTTGTACGATGTTTTGCCGTCTCCTGGGCTGGTACACTATATACATTTTCGGGGGCTCTTGCCCGCTGACGGAATTTTGCCTGATGCAAAATTCGCTTTACGTCCAACTCTTGCGGTCTCCTATATTGGCAGCATTACTACATGGCACTCCATCAGAGAGCGTGATCCATGCATTGCGGCATGCTACAAGGCATGGAATTACAGAACTTTCGCAGAGGGTGCAACCTATATTCAGCTGGGCGGCCATCACGTTGGACATCAGCCCACATTCTAGTTGTACATGTATTATAATCAGCTCATATGGTCAGTGGAGTCTATCCCTCTAGCATTGTAACTGCAGCTCCCCAAAATGGTCACTGCAGTGCATGGTTATGAAACAATTAGTAACTAGAATGTGGGCCAATGCCCAACGTGATGGCACCATGCCGAATATAGGTGGCACCCTCTGTTCATGCTGCAATGTTTAGCTGATGCCCTGTACTGGAGTGCCATGCAGTAACGCTGCCAGGATGCGAAACAAGTTGAAATTAGCTGGGGTGCCCCAAACTAATGAAACTATCTCAGCCACTAGTGGGCCGAAGTTCACGATACTGTAGGACATGTGGGGGAGATATTGCTGCTTAACAAGTTTTTTTTCCGATTGTTGATAAGTGTCTCAGTTGCAAAGACATAGCCCGACAAAGTTGTGCGATGGTGCCTAGATGGCGATTTTTTGGGTCCTGCATTTCCAGCGAGCTGTGTGCAGCACGTTTCAGACCTGCATTCTAAATTCGCACTAGGGCCACACCGTGTGTAGAAGTATGGTAGACATCCAATCTCTGACCGCTGAGATTAGGTGAGGAAAAAAAAGAAAGAAAAAACCACAGGCAAAAATATAATGGCCTGCCTATTACATAGGGTGGCCATAACCAGGCATAGAGCAAGTACAAGCACTCACTGACATTTCGCGTTCTGCGCTATGTTGTCATAGCAATGAAACCTTTGCACCGACTGCAAGTCCGCCCAATAATGCACAACTAGATGACACCCCTTACCATTCCCCCATCTTACATCTGGGTCCGTGCAGTAGTGTGGGAATACGGCAAGGAACACACAGACACACAGATAGCCATGACCAATATACATTTCGCCTCGGCTACGCCTTACAGGAAATGAAATAACATCACAAAAATATCTTGCATAACAGTAGCAACAGTGAGCACTAACCTAAGTCCGTGAATGCTCGAATGAGTGACTGGTCTCCCATGCACGACAGTGTCTTTGGAAGATTCGGTGCGCTACGACTCCACACCCAGCCATTTGATGTCGTCGGCGACAGCATCTGGTGATGCTGAATTTTGTCCCTCTTCTGCAGAGAACTCGGGCCCCACGTACGACGCACCTGCGTGTTGTTGTCCGTCGGCCGCTCAACTAGCAACAAACAGTTTCATCGGCCATTTTCCAGGCTGACCACGGTCAACCAGAAGTCCCAGAAAGGTCTCCAGGAAAACTTCGGGAAGTGCCAAAGTGGCACATTTTACACACTAGATGTTCTTCCTGATGCCAAACCAACAAGGTTCAAGGCACCAAAGGCATTGCTCAACCAGCAATACTGTCCAAACGAATAACTGGACTACTACTACTTTCAAAAAAATATGGGGGGATGGTGGATGTAGGCACTAGTTAATCCGGATGGAGTGGCTCCCAGCCGGATGGTCAGTATGTCTGCCTCTGTTAATCTTCCCTTGCACCATAAAGTCCAGAAGTTCTCTTCTGGCACCATCTCACCC
>Ga0056108_1000650_pt1 | contig 10335 bp, 7 predicted proteins | sample WorMetG1BERMUDA1_FD_83875 | JGI IMG/M metagenome (GOLD analysis project Ga0056108, IMG submission 83875) | Marine gutless worms symbiont microbial communities from Max Planck institute for Marine Microbiology, Germany - Inanidrilus... ... | reverse complement strand
TCTGTCGCCCGGACATCTGCCCCCCCCATCCACGTCTTAAACTTTTCGCAAATAAGTGTTAATATCTCGAAAACGATGCAAGATAGAGGCATACTTTCAATGGAAGACTAATAGGAAATCATATGTGGCCTATCGAATGGCACTAGTATCAGTGACCTTTAATGACCTCGAATGTCATTCGCCGGTTGCAGGCCTTTTCAAGTGCAATCCGTCGAACATTTGCGCAGCAGATTCAACAGACAGTGTGCTCGCGCGGTTCCTCAGGTCATGGATGAAGGTCAAGGTCACGAGATTGAAAGTCAAGGTCATACATCAAGATCAAAGTCAAGGTCATAGCTCAAGGTCAAGGTCACAGTAAAAGGTCAAGGTCACAATTAAAGGTCAAGGTCATTGTATTGACGGTGTAGGTCATGGATGAAGGTCAAGGTCATGAGACTGAAGGTCAAGGTCATACATCAAAGTCAGGTCATAGTTCAAGGTCAAGGTCATAGTTAAATTTCAAGGTCACGGTATTGCAGGTCAAGGTCATAGCGCAAGGTAAACGTCATAGTTAAAGGTCAAGGTCAAATGTTAGCGAGGACTCTTGTAAAGAGTTGATAAAACGCCGCACTGTGGCCACAAAAAATTCTGCACCGGAGTCAAGATCGTGACAACCCGCTGTAGACTGCTTTGCCACGATCTTGTCTCCGGCGCAGAATTTTTTGGCGACGATTTGGTCTCTTATCGAAATTCTTCGATCTCTTGTCAGGATTGATGACCGTAGCAGGATGCTTCCATTGCAAGACTTGTAGATGCACCCGCTGTGCATGATACTAGGCAGCACATTCTGTTGGCGGTAACTTCTCTGGACGAACACCAAGATTTGAAGATGCGACTGCAGACATGTATCGATTGTATCTTAGCTCACTGAGTTTCTCGTCCTCACCACCGTACATGGGGACAAACAACTTCTGACCTGCAGTTGAAATTTCTTCTGCGGTAGCTTCTAATGAATAGAAGAGCTGGCTTGATCTGATCTCCTCTTTACTTTTCAGATGTTTCAAGAGTGCCACTTTACCATGTCCAAATGTAGCCGAGGTGGTGTCACAATCACTCCAGGAGTGCAGAAATAAAATATTTTCACTGTTTGTTGACCAATGCTTTCCGCGATGTCACGAATTCGGAACACTTGCAAACCAGCCTTCGACTTCTTTGTTGCATGTGAGAGAAAACAGATATCATGTAGTAGATCCTGTCCATCACAGTACTGAATGAGTAATCCAAGAATGTCAGTGTCATCTGAAACAACTACTGTGTAATGTCCGGCAGCAGAGAGTCTTGATGCATGTTCCACTATCATGGTGTCACTTTGATACACATCATGACCATCTTCTTCCAGACCTTTCATCAACATTGATATCAACTGAGTCTTGTTTGAGTCATTTCTCAGAAAAGCCTGCTGGTTATCTCGAATGAATGTTCTGCAATCTTTGTGTATGCAGCTGTTCGTCCACCTTCTCTACGGCTGTGCTCATGATCATTTGTTGAAGCTGTGTATCCATCAAAGACAACAGTAGAACCACCTCCATACATATTTTTCACGTATCGCACATACTGACTTACAACTTCCTTGTATGAGGAACCTGCTTTCCAATAGACACGATGTAATAATGCGCCTCCATCTATAACAAATTTGGCATCTGTTAGCTCAGAAAGCTCTGCTGGTGCCACACCATCTTTCAGAACGTAGGCCAGTGAGGATTTGTTTCCTTTCCTCATCATGTAATCCTTGAACAGAGCAGTTGGTATAGGAGCTAACTCATAAGCAAAGAAGGACTGAATATTGTCACTTCTTTCAACTTGAATCAACAATCTGGAAAAGAGCAGCATCGGATCTATGTGTATGGTTTCATCTGCCATTTTTGTTCTTTTTCGAAGATTCTCCAGAGTCTTTATACTTGGTCAGCTGTTTTAAAGGACATTTCCGTGTAAGACTTGTTGTCCATTTTCTTCTGCATAATGATTCCAACATCTTGTACACTGTCGCACTTAATGCCATCGAAAACCATGAATAAACTTAACACTCCTCAATCTTTAGTGGACCATATCTCGGTGGGATAACTTCATTTTGACCTAAATTACCCTCATTGTATTTGTCTCATCATTAGCTTCAATGTGATGTGTCACATGCCTATGTTTCCATTCAATCATTTTTGATGCATTTTCCATATATATTTTTTTTCAAAATTGTCATAATTTTTTTTGCCCAAGGTGGATTTTTGCGGATTTTCCATATTTTGTTTCAGACCATGTACTGATGCTTGAGGCAAATTTTCAGCTTTGTGCTATTTTTTCCGGGTCAAAACCTAATTTGACTGGACTATAAGATGAACAACGTACGTTGCCCCTAACCCCCAAAGGGGGGCTCGAAAATGCAAAGTGACCGCTGTTTGTAACGAATTTGAACAATAATCTGCGATAACTTCAAAACGGTGCAAGATACGATGTAAGTTACTATTAATCACTAATAGGAAGTCGCATATGGGCTTTCGATTGGTACCAAATTCGGTGACATTGAATGACCTTGACCAGGGTAATAGCCTTTATTTTGCGTTATTTCACCGAATTCGGTAGCTTTGGAAGCCGATTACGTTAAAGTGGTTGAAGATAGACCTACAGTGTCTGCAACACAAATGTAGTCCGAAAAATCTAGTTTGTAGCGATATATCACTTACGGCGATATTCGCAGAGGTTACGGAGAACGAGTTCGTTAAAGAGAGGCACTGCCTGTCTAAAGCGATAATCTGATCAATACTGCGTGATATCTTGCAAACGGTACGATATATGATTTAAGTTAGTATTATTCAACAACAGGAAGTCGCATACGGCATGATACGGGTTTTGATTGGTATGAAATCAATGACCTTGAAGGGCGTCATGACGTCGGATGCTCGCTATCTCTGCGGTAGCTGAGCTTCTTGTTATACACATAGAACGCTTTCAGAGGGGCCAGTGTTTCCATGTACTGCTACTTTTCATGGTTCATTGCATCAGTTGCATTGGATGTGTGGAACTGTATGCTGAGATTACGCACGTAATACAATGAATTAATGATTTGTTAGTAGTTCATGTACATATGTCTACAGTCCAGTTGCTGTGACTCGATTTTTAGCACCGGTCGTTAGACCGCGCTATTGCCATAGGCCACCTGTCCGTCCGTCCGTCTGTTTGTCCGTCTGTCCGTCACACTCGTGATCCACGCCTAAACGGTTCAATGTATCGAAACGCTTTTTGCACCACACGATAGGGCGATGTTTCTAGTTTGTTGAGGCCAAATTTCGTGGTCCTGAGTGTAGGGGTTCACCCCGAACGAGGTTGTTAAAGAGGGGTACCCCCTCTGTCGACAGTGCAAATTTGACCAATAACCTACAATAACTTGGAAACGGTGCGAGATAGGGCATAACTTTGTATTAATCACTAATAGGAAGTCCACTACGCGCTTTCCAATGAGCCTAAGATGAAGAGCGTACGTTGCCCCTAAGCCCCAAAGGGGGGCTGAAAAACGAAAAATCGCCCTTTTTGACAAACAAATTTACTTTGTTGGAAGAAAGTCTGCTACAAAGTTTCTTTTAGCGAAAAATGTCAGCGGCAAAGTTGTAACGCATTCACTTGGCTATCTCACCGTCCAAAAATATTTGACGGGGGAAGTCCCCTTCTACCTAAAATTATGGTTTAAACTGACCCACCCCGTTTAAAAACGCCGAATTTCGGGATATTTTCGGTCGTACCGTTTCACCGATAGCAGCCAGGGAAAAAAAGTTCAATAATCACTAATAGGAAGTCGACTACGCGCTTTCCAATGAGCCTAATTTGAACAGCGTACGTTGCCCCTAACCCCCAAAGTTGGGGGGGGGGCTCTAGCTCCAAAATGCAGTGACCGAATTTGAACAATAACCTGCGATAACTTCAAAACGGTGCAAGATACGATGTAAGTTACTATTAATCACTAATAGGAAGTCGCATATGGGCTTTCGATTGGTACCGAAATCGGTGACCTTGAATGACCTTGAACGGCGTAATGACCGTCGACCGGCGCTAACTCTGCGGTAGCTGAGCTTCTTGTAACTTTACTCAACGGTATTACAGCGTGCAACTTTGGACATTATTGCAGGATGAGGTGGACGATGTACTGGAAACGTGGAATGATCACTGCATTCGCCGATCACGAAATCCACGTGTTCCCAGTGGACGGCCGAACGTCATGTTTTCTTGTTCTCATTTGTATGCGGCTGAAGATCAACGTTGTGCTGTGGACACTGCTGATGTTGAACTGTGTCGGCAGCGCTGCACTTTTCGTGTCAGTCGACCATGTGAGGACGAAGAAGTATACGAGCTGTGTTTAGCAGCAATGACTCAGAATAATTTGTCACTGCCAAACGATGTTCATTATGCCTTAGATTTGTATAGAAAATTGCGACTAGAGATCAATGCGTTGCTGTAGAATGTACCTGGTGTGCTGGTGTTGACAGCTTAGTACACATACTGCATAGAAAGGCTCCTGAAGTTTTGCTGTACGCACGTTGTAACTTATGCGTTACGTTCGGCTAATGGCCATCGCCATGTGTCTGGTGTCTGTGACGGTCGTGCACCCTACTCACAATTCTGAACGGATTTGAATGAAATTTCCAGGTAGGGTTGGAAATGGGCCAGGGACGAAGTGTTTAAAATTTGATGGTGATTGACCCACGGGAAGGTATAGTAAACCGGTAAAGTGTACATGATCCACTGTTAATTGCACCAGTTTATGTTACATAGTTACATACAGTGTTTTTAGGCCAAATCGTCTCTGACGATTTGGCCTATTCCGATGGCGCCGCCGTCCGCCGTCCGTCCGTCCGTCCGCCGTCCGAATTTCATCACCGAGATTTTGCGACTCGCGTGTACTTAAACGGCTAAAAGTAGGATGACGCAAACAACGCCGCATGATAGCCCAGGGATCTTGTTTTATGATACCGGAAAATTTTTTAGAAATTCGAACGGGGTCACCCCCAACGGGGGCGCCAAATGCAGATGGGGTAAGGTCGAAGTTGGCGAATTTCGACAAATAACTCGCTGTATCTCGAAAACGGTACAAGATAGACGCATAGTTTCTATTAAAGACGAATAGGAAACCGTATGCGCTGTATCGAATGGTGACATTGCCGATGAGCTTGGATGACCCCTAACCACCCCAAACCACCCCCATTTCGTGCATTTTTAACGCATTTCATATCTCGGTAACGGCTGAAGGTAGAGACTTCAAATTTGGTGGGTAGGTTAACCATAGCATGTCCCAGCCTGCCGATGACAAATTGTCCCTGAAAAGGGCGTGGTCAGGGTCACGTGACCAATTTTAGGAATTTACACCCCCTTAAATATCTCTGGAACGGCTGAAGCGAGAGTCGTCAAATTTTGTGTGGCTGTAGGCTATATCAAGTTTTAACCATCGGACAACTAATCGACCCTGAAAGGGGCGTGGCCAGGGTCACGTGACTGTCTTAAATTTTGGGCAAATAAGTGTTAATATCTTGAAAACGGTACAAGATAGAGACATACTTTCAATGGAAGACTAATAGGAAATCATATATGGCCTATCGAATGGCACCAGTGTTAGTGACCTTGAATGACCTTGAAGGTCATTTCCCAAGGTCATTCCCCCTTTGCAGGCCTTTTGAAGTGCATTCCGTCGCATATTTGCGCAACATTTTACCAGATTTCAACTGACAGCGTTACATGACCAACTGTCCCCCAAATGGGCGTGGTTAAGGTCACGTGACTGTCTTAAATTTTGGGCAAATAAAGTGTTAATATCTCGAAAACGGTACAAGATAGAGACATACTTTCAATGGAAGACTAATAGGAAATCGTATGTGGCCTATCGAATGGCACCAGTGTTAGTGACCTTGGATGACCTTGAAGGTCATTCCCCAAGGTCATTTCATTCCCCGTTTGCAGGCCTTTTCAAGTGCAATCCGTCGAACATTTGTGCAGTATTTTACCAGATTTCAACTGACAGCGCGTTCGCGCTGTCCTTCAGCGACAGCTGGGCTTCTTGTCTTCATCAGTGACGTCGCACTATTATGGGAGAAGGATTATTGTGACGCCGTTCGTTAACCAACAGTTCAGTCTTCAGGTGGTGGAACGAGGTCGAGCAGTTCAGTTCGTTGAGCAGTTCAGTTCAGACGAAGACGTCACCCCAGCCGGCCGGCACAGCGCCCACCGACGATCAGACACCATGCACACGGCACGCCCGTCGACGTTCTTCTTCACCTGGCATCCACTTGCTTCCGTGACCTCCCTTTTATATGCGGACGATCACGTAGCACACGACGCACCTCGTGCCGTATAGGTCACGTGCGACTGTTGGTCTGTTGTCGACACCTTATCCATAGTCGTGGGCAGGTGCTGGCACTAGCCGGCGCTGGCCTTGCAGCACGCCGAGCGTGACAACTATCTCAGGCTTTTTGTCTTCATCAGTGAAGTTGCACGGAAGAAGGACTATCTCAGGAAAACTGCTTGCGTTTGGCTTTGTGACTAAGATCGTGACAACCCCTTGTCGACTACTATGGCACTATCTTCCTGCGGCGCAGAATTTTTTGGCGACGATTTGGCCTCGTATCGAAATTCTTCGATCTCTTGTAATAGTTAGCTCAATGGTGCTCGACGTTTGCCATTCGCCACTCGCCAGATGGCGCCAGGTACGACAGTAGAGTAATATAAGCGTGTAAGGAACTTTACGCATTGTGCCTTTAGGGTTAAATCGTCTAACTCGTACAAGAGTTCTGCAATAAGTAAAGGAGGTGATCAGGAGCTGAGATAGCCGAACGTAACAAAGTACTAGTAGGTGAAACATTTTGCGAGTAAAACAAACTTGAAGAAAAAAGTTCAGAACGAATTTGCATGAAATTTGTTATGATGGTTCCAAATGGCCCAGGGAAGAACTGGTTAGATTTTGATGATGGTAGACACATGGGAAGGCATAGTAAACCTGCACAGTGTGACGTTCGGCTGTCTCATCTCCTGATGAGGTCTAGCCTAATACTGTTTCGTACTAGAAAACGGCGCCAGTCACATAAATGAATATGACTGACTTCTAAGATATATGACTGGCGGGCGACTTGAAGTCGACTTGGAGAAACTAAATGACTGGCAGCGACTTCACGTGTAAATGACTGGCGGCGGCGGCGGCGTCAAATGGCTTATGCAACTGTCAAATGCATGACTGGCGCCACCAATCATTAGACAGTTTCTCATATTTAGTAATATTCATATGTAACGTTTATATTATTGTGTTCAGTCTACAATGAGGTTATTGTATCATATATGTATCTCTGTAATGACAGACAGCTAATAATTATGAATAGCCTATTATTATGTTATCAATAAACTGCTTTTGTTGATGAATGAGTTGTGAACCTGTGACTACAGTACAGAGTAGGCCTCTCCTGGTATAGGCCTATATTTGCTAACTCAGTGCTCACAGCTGTAGATTAGGCCTATCCGCCGAAATAGTGCAGAAGAGGGAGTAATAAACCACAGGCTAAAATATAACATGTACTTAATATTCAGAATCTACAAACAATTCTGCTGGTCTGCTCCGCCGCTCCGGGTGTCCACTGACATTCAAGCAAGTGAGGTACAACTAATAGTTTCTATTCTTAGCGATTTTATATTGATGGCTGTTGGTAGATGGCTTCATGATAATCTACATACACATTACACATCAACAAACGCCGCCGCCGCTGTGTATATGACTGACGGCGCTTTAAAATATATGACTGGCGGCGTCGACTCAGTCACATGCAAATGACTGACTCCGACTTCACACTGAATGACTGGCGGCGGCGGCGCCGTTCTCTATTTCGTACTCTTGGCCAAACAAGAAAACTGAAATCCAAACGGTTCTTAACATAGGCATACATGTACTTAGTAGTCACAGATTTGAAGAAAGTTGCCAATTACAACAATATCAATACAAAATGTATAGGCCTAAGCATTTAACGTGAAAAGAAACGTTGTCAGTTACAAAATATCAATATCACATGCTGACAAGTAAAGAATTAACTGAAGTCCTATCAAGTAAAATTTGCCCAGCTTTCACACACCGATTCAGTCAATTTACATTCTGATATATATGGCTAAAGTACGGAGCCCCGGAGAGGCCATCGGGAAAGTATGTATTTAACTGCATGTTTAAACCAACAGTTCTTTGTTCAAACATATAGTGACATTACTGAATCTTATACAATATTTCTTAATGCTGCATTGCCGTATTTTGTCTGCTGTATTCCTACACGATTGTTGGGCCCTGTAACATGCTGTATCACTTTACAACAGGTGTGTATGCAAGCAGTAATGAAACTAGCAATAAACAGTAACCAGCCAACCACAAACTTCTATTATACTCTTCTTGTACACGGAGCACTGGCAAACGTGCAAATAGACAGCATGCTGAGAATGTTCAACGTCAACTCGCGTTATGCTAACAAGTTACGTGAATGTCAAAACAAACTGTATGTCATGAACTCGACGAGTTGATACATTGCGTATGCCTACCACAGTACACAAAATGGCATCACGACTGACTCCAATGCACAACGTTCGCATGCTGTGTTTGTCGACTGGTAAAGATGAAGGTTAAGCGTTGTAACTTGTACCATGAAAACAAACGCCAGCAGAAAACTATACGCTGTCTATGTACGAAACTAATGGCTACATCACCCAAACTTAAGTGCTCTACATAGTCTGTCGGAAACACCTTGATGGAGTATTCAAATGAGAGAATTCTTCTGGAAGCAGAAGACACACGATAGCAATAGCTGATTGTTGCTCTCGCAGCGATCGCCTAATGAGTCCGCCACATCAAGAAATTGAACTCAAATCCGGCCGAAGCCAGCCGACAGTTTGCATGCGTCAACAAGCATGTGCCAGAGACAATCGGGCTCGCCCGCATCACGGGGGAGCCACAAGATGAGACCGCACGTACTGCTTGACGGTAGGCGTCGTGTTGGCAACAGTTGAGTAGGTCGCATTGCTGCATCCTGGGAGAAGAATTGTACTTTCAGAGGGCTGTCAAACCCGCACGGGGGGATCGCATCGGCTCCGGTCCAGAAAGTCAGCAGATCTGCCAGACTTATTTCTGTTCCTTCCTCTGAAAAACAAACGTGCAGTTATGGTACAGCAGAGAATATAACAACGGGGAAGTTTTATTCTCCCTGTACCACATGCTGTAAATTCACGCTAGACTGTTCAGTTTCAAACGGCAAACTATCACAGATACTTTCAAATTTCAGCCACAACTTCCTTCAGTGGAAACTGCACAAAACAGGATAAGCTTGCAGTGTAGTTACAAGCAAGGGTGTGCAGTTAACGACAGCAGTAGTACGCGACCTGAATTAGCTGAAGCCAGGGTTGGGTTTTTGCCAGCAATAACCTGTTTCTGTCAGACATGACGTTTAAACCGATTTAAACTGGTTTAAAATGGAAAAAACCTAAATACTACTACAGTGCTATCTCTCACAGTACAGCAGGATTTCTTCTGATCTTACAAGACAAACAACGCAATACACCTCAATCACACCAATTGTCAGTAATCAAAATGTGCATCAGCTGAGATAGAAACATCTGTTACTGAGTGAATTAGGCCAAGTCCAAGTGACATAGGATCATAGTCAATGGCTTGATGTACTCCACGACGACGTGGACAGTCAAAACACAAACACAACACAGAAAGCTGCTTCAAACTCCATGGACTGAATGTTCAAACAACTGTTATCCACACCCACAGTAGGCCTAAACAATGTCCTTAATGATATATTCTTTGCGTTTGTGCTAATCTGCTCAGTATGCTGATTACTGATATATCAGTTACAGTTGATTTATGTTGTTAAGAACTCCGGCAGAAACTGGCAAAAACTTGTTTCTGCCAGGACAGTTTAAACCGCCTTTGGCAGAAACTTGCCAACCCTAGCTGAAGCTGAAATGATTCTCAACATACACAATTTTTACCGTTTTATGCAGAATACTGACACCCATTTGCAAAAACAAACATCGTACGGCTATGTCATTCTGCTGAGTAAGGAAAGTACGTGGAAAAAACAAATGACGGAGTCGTTGTACGGCTATAGGCCTAGGCGGATTAACTATGCGTGAGCTGGTACCAGCCATGCATTACTGTAATCCAATGCAGTTACTTTTTCTCTCCTCAACCATGAAGGTTCATGGCATGTTCTGATTAAACAGAGTTTTCCTTGATGTCTGACCCACAAGTGGGAAAGCTCGACGCATTTAACTTGCCTCGTGGGGGGCAGCTTGTGA
>Ga0056108_1000648_pt1 | contig 10349 bp, 6 predicted proteins | sample WorMetG1BERMUDA1_FD_83875 | JGI IMG/M metagenome (GOLD analysis project Ga0056108, IMG submission 83875) | Marine gutless worms symbiont microbial communities from Max Planck institute for Marine Microbiology, Germany - Inanidrilus... ... | reverse complement strand
TTGTACGCCTAAAGAAAACAAAAAATCTTTGTCGGGAATTTTGCCCGGGTTTCGACAAATATTACTTTTAACGACTCTACTATAACGCCAAGCACTGCAGTCAAGCACCTGCGAGATGGTTGCCTAGAAACGCGTAAACAACTAAACATCCTGTTTCTGTTCGCTGTCAGAAAATAAGTAAATTGTTGCACACCGGACAGTAATTTAAAGTAAACAGCATGACGCTTTTTAGCGAACGTGAACTCGCTATATGCTATCTCCCGTCCTTCTGTCGTCTCTAACGTTCGTACGCCCTACTCAGGCGGTTCAAATTTTCCGCAATATTTCTACGGCACGGCAATAGGCACGTCCTTGGCCATCCATCCATTGACATTCACTGAAAATTTCACGGAGATCGTCCCAGGGGAAGCCGTCCGCCGGGGGAGTACAAGAGGGGTAGCCAAGTACAGCGATTTCGGACCTATCGACGGCTATACCTCGGAAAAGGTGCAAGATAGGAGGTAAGTTACTATTAATCACTAACAGGAAACAGTATATGAACTTCCGATTGGTACCAAAATCGGTGACCTTGAACGGCGTAATGTCGTTATTTCAGCGAATTCGGGTAGCTTCTGGGCGCACTGCGTAAAAGTATCTCATCTCCTGATGAGTTCTTGTCTCTTAAAGGAACAAGATAAGAAATTGCGAACTACCTAAACCAAACGTGTGGTCATTAAAATGTGGTTACTTGCATGACACGCTTCTTTTATTATTAGGCCGCATCGCTGAACTACGTTCGTAGATGCGGCCTATTGTTACAGACCGAGTAATGTGGTCTGCCACAGTAGTGAGCCCTGCAAAATGGCTCAACCGATCGACATGCCGTTTGGGCTGAGGATTCGGGTGGGCCAAAGGAAACAGGTAGATGGGGGTTCAGGGTTCCAATGGGAATGGGCAATTTTAATGAAAAAACGGGGACGGCTCGTTGTAGCCTAATAGTAAAGTATAGCGATCGGCCTACTCCGCCGTGAGCTGTGCAAAAACGGCTGAACCGATCGAGATGTTTGAGATTTGAACTCAGGTGGGTCAACAACCATGTATTAGATGGGGGTCCAGATCGCCCCATGCAAAGTACAAATTTTGAGGGTAAAAGACATGCCCAACAAGACTGCGGTGAGCTGTGCAAAAATGGTTAATTGATCGAGATTGGGTTGTGGACTCGGGTGGGCCGGGGCCCAAGGAAGCATGTATTAGGTGGAGTGCACACTGGCGGCACATGGTAAATACTACTGAACCGTCCATGTGCGGCGGCGATGCGGCCTTTTTGTCAAATTAACTCTGACCACCTGTTTTCATTTTTCAATGTAGCCAGCTTGGTGGGCGACTGCCTTAACTGTTAATCTGCCATATTCAACAGTTTGTGTAGTTCTTGTCCTTCATTGCACTAGTGACTTTATAAAGCTTTTTCGTTCGTGTTTGCTTATTTTTTTTCAGTCTGGGCACATTTATGCCAAAGCGAAAAGCAAATCAGATAATGCTGCGCTCTGTCAAATGCTTGTACTCCATACTTTTTGTCCCATTGTCGACAGTACTGCCTTTTTATAAATCCAACTAAATACTCCCAATATTTGTGTACTCAAGTGAATCTTCCAGAACACACATCACTATTTACACCTAAATGCGTGAATTCAAAATTATCTATATAAAACAGACATAATGCTGAAAATTTCAGCCTAACTTCACGGAAATTTTTGACCATTTTAATTTCAAGGGCCATTTTCAAAATGCTTGTCAAATACTGAATTCAAAATACCAGTAATTCAGGAATTTTCATCACTTTAGAAATGTGGTTAATACTGGAAAATGCACATCATGTTTCAGTGTTTATCACTGCCGTAGAAAGCATTATATTTTAACAATATTTAAATAATGCCACAGATTTCAACTTTCACGCATAAATTTATGAAATTGTTCTTAAGTTTTCACATCAATAAAATTTCATGACATAAAAAAGACAACATTTGCTTGGTTCACTTCTTGATTCTACACAACATAACTGTCATGTTCTTCAACATTCACTGTCTTCAAAAATTACATCTAATTAGTTACACATCATCGTTCAAGCAGCAGTCATTACAAATTCACATAATAAAACATCAATAAACAGGAGCTAACAAATCACTAAAAGTCAACGCAAATATACACACCGCAAGTTCAGTACAGTAACTACAGATATACATGATTACTGATACGTGAAGCTACAATGCAAAACATACACAACGATCCCCAGGTCCTTCCATAAAAGTAGGTTGGACAGCAGAATAGCATAAAAAGGATGATAAAACGTTTAATACTCCAGCAAAGACACTTCTGAAAATATCCATATGCATATTTCCACTAATCTGAGAGATGCCACTGGAAAAGACCTACTCCTAGTGAATGCAGATGCAAACTGTTTCAGCAAAATGTCAACCATCATGAATTATTCAGTTGTTGGCTCAGTGACACAAACATCACACGGCCTGTAAAAAACTGCTCCAAAAATCCTAAAGATCAACTTTTGAGCGATTCGACATACACCAAAATAGAAAGTAGACCCACAAGGAATGGCATAACGTGGACGGGGCAAGAAAGAGCAGCAGCGATGGAGAAATCTTGTCATCCAGTGTTCTAATCATAACCGGGACAACAAAAATCTAAGTATCAACAAACAGCTGTTTAGTAATATGTGCTTTGTCAAAACAACACAGTCTAAGGATGGATATGCAGTTTTGTACAAACGCAGATCGCCTCTCCAGCCAGTCAGTAGGTTGGTGCTTACGGCAAACAAAAGGAACAACAACCGCAATGACCAAAAACTGACAACTAACTCCAAGAAATCTACACAACACAAACCAAAACAAACCGGAAATTGGCTAACTGCTTCTGACACATATATCATTCAATGATGAAATCTCCGAGTCACCATTAACATCACCAGACATCAATCAAAGTGCTGCAAAATTCTTCCTAAATTTTTCAGCATCAACGCCTCTGCAGTTACGACCTGAAGACAGTTCATAAATGTTATTTATTCATGTAAGCTCTGCCACACATAATAATAATAACAAGTGGTCAAAGTAATTTTACGTAAGACCGCATCACTGCCGCAGACAGATGGTTCAATTGTATTCGCCAGGTGGTGCCAATGTGCCCTCCCATGTGGGCACATTGGCGCCACCTCGCAAATACAATTGATCTTGTGCTTCCTTCAGCCCACCAGAGTCCACAACCCAAACGGCAAATCGACTGGTTCAGCTGCTTCTGTACAGCTCACTGCAGAAAGTCCCCATACTTAACAATGGGCGACCCTTTCCCCAAAATTGCCCCTTCTCATGGGAGGACCTGGACCCCCATCTAATACATGGTTCCTTGGGCCCACCCGAGTCCTCAATGCAAACGGCATCTCGATCGGTTCAGTTGTTTTTGCAGGGCTCACTAGTGTGACAGACCGACCGACAGCACGCTACTTGGTCGGTAACAATAAACCGCATCTACATACATAGTACGGGTGACGCGGTCTAATAATAATAATAATGACAAGTGGTCAAAGCAATTTCACATAAGGCCGAATCACCGCTGCACACGGACGGTTCAATCATATTCGCCAGGTGGCGCCAATGTGAACCACATCTAGCACACCTCAGTCGGTATCCCCACCGTACCGGTGATGCCCCTGCTGCATAGTTGTTTTGGGCATATCAACCACAGGACGTCCTGCACTGGTCCATTTCTGCCCTCAAAATTCACCCTTCACGTGGGGATCTGGACCCCATCGAATACATGGCTCATTGAGCCCACCCGAGTCAACACCATGATCACTTCAGCTGCTTTTGCACCGTGACTAACAGTCAACACTACTCCGTCTCTAGCAATGGGCTGCATCTAACTAGTGCCACGATGCGGCCTAATAATAATACACGTTTCTATTCCGCTGTAAGGTCATAACTTCAGAGTTGGTGGTTCTCTGGCATCCAGCAACACACATAATACTGCTATCAGAAATACTAACATTAACCAGAAAGCACCTGGATTGCAAACCTCTGCCAAAACTGCAGTTGGGAAATACCACTAGAAGAAATCTCTCTGTCTGCTCTCATTATGTTACTATCCTGTGCCTGTCACCAGTCACCAGTGCAATACATACCTCAGAATGTACACTGAATCCTGCCACAAAAAGTGTTGCCTTACATCCAAATGGTAAGTGTTTCTGTGGCAACCAATATGCTGTGTTACACACCATTAACAACAGCCCAAAGACCAAGATGGAAGGTGCTTCACCACGGCTTCATCTTGCTGACGATGTTGCTGTGAGTGTAACAACATACGGTTTGCGATGTAAGATCGCAACAATATCAATGCATGCTAACCTAGTTCTTCCCACAGTGGGTTCAGATAACCTCAGATCGTGTTGACTGTCTTTTTTCCGTTAAATACCTATGCCCTTCCCAAAATTTCATGATTCACTCACAACCTTTTGAATAATCCTTCTGACAAATCACAGCAACTAAAACACAACTGCACTGGCAGAAGTAACGAATTGTTAACATAAATCGATGATTAAAATGTGATATTTACACTCAAATCACAAACATTAATGCCGACATGCTAACTACAAAAGTGACGGGAATAAACAATAAAACCTACAAACTGCTATCAAAATGGCTACGTATCACCAACAGCAGACAACACGCAATGATCTCAAAACAGACTTGACACCGGGTTAACATATCACCGCTGATCTCTCCAACAACATATCAGCTGTAGCCAATGACTCCATCATGCAGTCTTTGAGTTTGAGTTAAGGTTTAACGTCCCACTCAACACAAAAACGTCATTTCGGAGACGTCTTTCCCAGCCAATCTCTTGGCTAGTACTGAAGAAATTAAACCTAACACAACAAAAACAAACATTCATCTGGAACACAAAATACTACAACATAAAATTTAAAAAACTGCAGCAAGTTTGGTCACCCTGTACAACCTCCGGCCTGGATACAGAGCAGGCCGTTCTACAGCTGCTGGGGCCCACATGGGGGCAAATCTCGCCTTTTTCATCCATCGACACGTGAAGGAAGGTCCATGTTAATACTACTGTTAACCACCATTTTCCAGGTGAACGAGGGTTAGTTAGTTCCCCTTCTGCTTCCTCCTCCATTTGATCCTGGTAAAGAACCGTTGAAGATAAATGGCACAGTTTTTTCTACTGGCTAAATGCCCTTCCTGGCACTCAACCAACAGTGTCAAGGTACCGAAGGAAACGGTGGCTTGGCCTTATACTGAACCATCCTTCATGCCACACTGGACTCCTGAAGAAGGGGTGCTGGTGCCAATATGCCAGTTCTCCGATGCCACTACTCCTTCCTGGAGGAAAGGATGTCGGTCACTTTACATTGGCTGTTTGACATCAGTAGTCATAACTGCCAAACAAATAAAATTAAAACAATAATTTTACGTGCATAAAACATAAAACACAAACATAATCAGCAATACATATAAAATGCAATCCAGAAGAATCACAACAGTAATAGTGAAAGCACAACCTACAACACAGTCTGCTTCTATGACATGTCACTTTGGCAGACGGCTTTTTTGCTAATTCATAACGACTACAACTACTATTTCTGTGCATTCTCTCCAACAAACATTTTCACAATTTTTAGTACAGGGTGAGGGACAATATCCCTTTTACTCTGCTGTTAAATGTATCACTAATCAGTTGTCGGCAACAGCTATTTGCAAATACACTAAAAATAATAATAACCACAGACTTCGTGCAGGGCTACACTGCATGCTGTGCAAGATGATACGATGATATCCAGATAATGTCAATCGTAGATAAAGCCATGATACATGTGCCACTGTTCAGCACAACCATCAGCAACAGACTGTGTCAAACAAACACTCCATATTCTTTCATATTTTCACAGCTGTGGATATGTTTTCCATTACAGAAATATCCTACAATCCCAGCATGTCAGTGTAGGACCAGGCTAATGCCAATCCTAACCCTACATTGTAAATGCAGACGTTCAAAGTTCTGGCGACTTTGATCGTTGGACAGTTGACATCAAAGTTGTGGTTGAAAATCAACAGTGGGTCCGAGATAAGTCTAAGGCTAGGAAATGTAAAACCCACTTCAACTCCTCTTCCTGATATCTTATCAGAAACACACACTGAGATATACATGGTGTCAATATTCTATAAACCACTGGGCAATGGTCGAAGACTGAAGCAGCATTTGAGTTCATCGGATTAGGGTAGAGATCCGAGAAAACAACGTCCAGCACCAAGACCACCAAGAAGTAAAGAGGAAAACGTTGCCATTTGACATTTGTGTCTCAGTCGGATGCAGAAGGCACATTGGCAACCATGAGAGGAGGAGTGGCGGGCTGATACGAGTGACTGTGTTCAACGCGTCGCCATTCTTTCGTCAGCACGAATTTGAAAAACTCGTACACCACCCACGCGACCGCGGTCGACGGAATCTGAAACACGACGCGCGCCGTCGTGCCGGAGAAAAACCCGGCGAAACCGCGCAGCCGGTAAATTGCTCGTGCCGCGGGCACAATGCCGTGGACGTGCTCGCCCTGTCGTGATACGGCACTGCTTTCCTGTGTGTTCAACAGCGTCTTGCAGACGTCGAACGGCGTCGTCAGACCCGCCGCGACGGCTCCGGCGACCCCGCCGGAAAACACGTGCGTCATCGGCCGGTACGCGCGGTCGTGGTTGACCAGGTCCTGCGTGAACTCGTAGACAACGAAGTGGAGGCTCTGATACGGGATGTTGAGAATCAGCTGTGTGCCGAAACTGTAGTAGAACGCTCGCCATCCTTCCTTGACGAGAATCGTGCGAGCGCAGTCGACGCAAGACCGGTACGGCGTTCCGTAGACTTGCAGGCGCTGCTTGATGACTGCAATCACGGCAGGTTTACATCACAAAACAGCAACATCGCATACAACTTGACAACAACTAACTGTAGTACAAACGTGCACAAACAAACACACAGAGACAATCACTATAACAAGCATTTTCTACGTTTTAACTGGAGGTCCCCAAATACCTAAAAAATCTTTGGAGAATGCTGAGCCGCCCATATCACCTGCCCATGTAGTCCAGTGGTCAAGCCACTTGGGCGCCATGTGCACTACAGCATGACGTGCACAGTAGCCAAGGTTTTGGGTTCAATCCGAGCTGCGGTCTGGTAAGGCACATCCACCTACTAAAGAATTATTTCATAATAATTCCTCTGCACATGATGATCAGGGAGATAATAGATGGTTCGACGGTGTCCTCTACAAACTGTGACCATTGCTGGCATCTTGATTAGCAGTGTCAAGGTGTTAGCTGCACTGACGTGGTCCGAAGGTAATAGATGTGGCTGGGCCTCTGGTTGACGATGCATAGCTGAAAAAGCGCTATTGGGCTGTCACTGAATAAGTTCCAGCCAGGCCAGGTCACACAGTAGGCCACGCCTTGAGGCAGCGCATCTATATAAATACCTGACAAGCTGCTCACGCCTACTTAACCCTCCTCACCCTACACGTCACGCATACACTCGCATACACCAACCAATTCCCCTGATCTCTCCTGGGCAAGTGCACTGGACCTATTGACGGTCGCCACTCTGGGGTCCAGAATAGGCTGGACCCCTGCCTGCAATAACGAACGAACGAACGAGCTGCCCAATCAACAGTAACACAGTACAGAAGGCAAATGAACATCCGAACACAATGCCATAATTCTGACCTAAAAATAATTTACTGCTAATAGTAACATTTCATTATGAACTGACAAACCAGTTTTCAACTGTTACAGATATGCAAATGGCTGCTGCATCAACTCCTTATTAATCACTCAGCATTGTTAGAGATTTCAAAATTTTCTCGACTTGCCTTTGACCATTATTGCCTTAATTAGGCAACATTTACTGAGCAAAATCAGTTAACCAAGTTGCCCTTTTCTTCACTGTTTCTTGAAACAGATAACAGAATACAGAGAAATGAAACAACTCGCCTTCTGCAGGATTATATACAAGATCGTGGACGACTGTAGCACCGCAACCAGCAATACCTGTGACAAGTACAAATGCACTGGTTTTTATAATAATAATAATAATCTGACTTGTATAGCACCAGAATGTCAAAGACTTCAGAGGCGCTGGAGGACAGAAAGCACTAAGAAGACCTGACAGCGTGCCTAAATAAGAATGTCTTTAGTTTACGCTTAAAAATTGGGAGAGAACTAGAGTCAACGATGTCAGCAGTTAGTGAATTCCAAATAGCAGGAGCGATACGATACAAACACAAGTACAGTAATGAACACATAGAACAATTAACTACCTGTACTAAACCCATAGACCACCACCACCACCACCGGTCCACCACCATTATTTTAACAGCCGTTTTCCAGGGGAACTTGGGTCACCAGTCCCCTTGGTTTTCTTTCTCCACCTATTCTGGAAAATAATCTTTCAGGATAAGGAGCATAGATTTTTTGCAGGCCGGATGCCCTTCCTATCACCCAACCAACAGTGTTAAAAGTACTAAAGGAAAGTCAAAGCACCTACTCCAACCAGCAGTCTGGCATCATCCTTTCTTCAACCGCCACCAGACTCCTCATGGAAGGAGCACTGCTCCCTTTATACTCCCTTAACCTAGCGGACCTGCTATCACTGCTATCATCAGATCGCCCTGGCAGAAAAGCACCTAAATTCATGTATCTTATACTAAAAGACACTGTGTGTGTCTGCCGACAGTCTGTATGTAGACAGTGAGTGGTGCCGTGTAATTGTTTACACACGCAGCCAGTGTTGGATTCACTCCAAACACGCCACCGCCACTGGACGGTCAAACACGACTGCACTGCTGCTATTGTATTGCATGATGGTGGCAACGTCTCGGACTGGTGATCACTGGCCATCGTCTTCGAAATATGTTGCCCCGTGGATAATTCTCCCCCGGCGGAATAATGTTAATGTGAATTGCATGATTTTGGCTCATACTGCAAAATATTCAGCTGGCATCCAGAAAACATCTGTCACTCAATCATCCAAAACAGTTGCACTGAGCAAATGAGCACATCTAGGTCTGGATATACCAAGTTCAGTTAAAAACTTTAACCATCATTTAACTCAGCATCATCGTCATGATGATGCCAGGTCACGTGACCCATCAGCCAAGAGAACCACTGCAAAGTCAACTAGTTAACGATGGTTAAAGTTTAGCTTGGTGTGTGAACAGATCCAAGTCCTAGTTTCTGTTCAATTGGCCTTCTGCTCAGAGTAACTCCCGGGTGGGGTCCCAAAACAGAACATTTGCGAACAACACTATCTGCTGTTTTACAGGTGTGATGCCCTTCCTCGGCTTCTATCATTCAAACAACAGCGTTGAAGCACTGAAACGCGGGAGAACTAAACATATTATGTATATACGTACGTATCACCGACAACTGTTGGCATTTTAGCCCAGCTGTACTAGCATTGTACACATCAACGGAGTTAATTCTACGTCAAGCACAGTGAGTACAGAGACGGGTGAGCATTTGTGGGTTTACTATCTTGGTATGTAACCAGCCACCCTGTCAAACTCAACCTTCTACCTACAGCAGCATGGGAAACATGGGAAATGAGTACCAGCCAAAATGAGATGATGCACTGATGCTCAGTGGCCAGAAAGAAAAGACAGGTACGGCTCACAGTGACAAGAGGGCATCTGACCTGTAAAAAAAAACTCATTTAAATTATACCCAGCGCAACCTGCAGTAGTTTAAAATAAGAAGGCTGATTAAACAAAAAATTGAGCAAGTGTGAGAGAAATAAGAGCTAAGACTTTATATCACACTCAACACAGAATAGGTCATTTAGGAGACGTTCCGCCAAGCCAATCTCTTGGCTTACTACGGAAAAACAAAACCTAACACAACAAAAACACGCATTAACCAATCAAAAGAAATGTAAACACAAAATAAACACAAATGGAATGTGGGCCAATGCCCAACGTGATGGCCGCCCTGCCAAATATAGGTGGCGCCCTCTGTTTAACGCCACAGTTTGGCTGACGCCCACTACTAGAGTGCCGTGCAGTAACGCTGCCAAGACGCGAAAGCCGTTGAAATTTGCAGGGGTGCCCCAAACTCGCTAACAGATCTCAGCCGTTAGTAGGCTGAAGTTCACCATATTACAAGGACATGTGAAGAGGTATCGGTAGATACAGCCTGACAAAGTTGTCCGATGGTGCCAAAATGGCGATTTTTTGCGTCCTGTATTTTCAGCGAGCCGCGTGCAGCACATTTCAGACATGCATTCTAAATTCGCACTAAGGCCACATCATG
>Ga0056108_1000647_pt1 | contig 10354 bp, 4 predicted proteins | sample WorMetG1BERMUDA1_FD_83875 | JGI IMG/M metagenome (GOLD analysis project Ga0056108, IMG submission 83875) | Marine gutless worms symbiont microbial communities from Max Planck institute for Marine Microbiology, Germany - Inanidrilus... ... | reverse complement strand
GGCCAGCAGCGCGCGCAGACCCCACCTATAAACTGCATAACACAGATTCCTGTAAATAATGATCTTCTCGATACATGCTGCCGACGGGTACGCCAGATCTGCCAAAGCGGGAGTCGCAAGTCGCAAGTCGCGGTTTATATTTAGCTGAAAAATATATTTCGAACAAGTATTAAATTTGTGCCCAAAAATGCTGTTAAATAGCGCTCAGCGGGCGGAATGCATGGTACCTTCAATGGCAATCGCCAGATGGCGCTAGTTGGCAACACACGTAACACATGCTTCCTTGCAACCCGCCGAGTCGAAATCCAAACGGCATCTCGATCGGTCCACCCGTTTTTGCACCCTTTACTACAGGAAGTCGCTTTACTTCAAAATCCGTAAATCCATGTAGTCCCATTTACAGCATGTAGGAAGAAGATTACTATTTATAGGAATCTGCACCATATTTGGCGGATATTTAAAGATCAACTCCACTAATCGGTAACTCAAACTAAGCATAGAGCGAGTACAAGCATGTACTCGCTAACATTTCGCGTTCGCGTTATTTTGCCAGAACGCCACCAGCGGTAGCCCGCAGTCCAGGCCGCCGCAGTAATGCTGAGAACGCCCCCCGTCGACCGCCAGTCACCGGGCAGCAGCGCCCGCAGACCCCGCCGAGGGTTCGCACTATGTCGTCATTTCGTCGGAATGACGCAAGGTTGCAACTAGCGTACGCGTCATGTTGCCATAGCAATGCAACCCGTGCACCGATTGCAAATCCGCGCAACAGTGCACAATTAGGTGGCATCCCCTAACACTACCCCAAGTTACATCCAGGTCCGTGCAGTAGTGTGGGCATGTGGCGGCGGACAGACACACACTGACAGACACAGAGGCGCGCGTGACCACAGTACATTTTGCGTCGTCTACAACTCACGCAAAATGTAATTACGAACGTCGTAATTACTTCCTACTGCATACCCTTCATACTCCGTTTTTTCCATTAGTCACTACAATGCACAGGAAAGCTCACTATTACTTAAAAACCGACGTCTGCTATTATAATTCGTATTATTATCGTTAGCTGCATCGCACCAGGCCTGCTACGTACGAACATGCGGCACGCTGTTACAGACCGAGTAGCGTGGCCTGTCGGTCTGTCACTTTTATGAGCGCCATAAAAACGGCTAAACCGATCGAGATGCGCTTGAGGTTGAGGACTCGGGTGCTCCCCAGGAACCACTAGATGTAGGCCTAAGTTGTCATCCCCTGCAAATTTCCGTTGCTTTGAATTTGGCGTTTGCATCTTAGAGACCGATTAGCGTGGTCTGTCGGTCTATGCATCTGTCGGTCTGTCACGGTAGTGAGCGCTATAAAAACGGCTAAGCATTAAGCCGATCGAGATGCTGTTAAGGATAAGGACTTGGGTGAGCAGAAGGAACCACTATTATATTTTAATCATCATCCCCTAGAAATTCGGCGCTACTTTGAATTTGGTGTTTGCATCACAGAGGGAGCGATAAGGTTCTAGAGTTCTCATAATGTTGGGACTACACGGATTTTGAAGTACAGCGACTTCCTGTAGTAAGCGGTGCGAAAACGGATGGACCGATTGAGATGCGGTTTCGATTGGGACTCGGCGGGCTGCAAGGAAGCATGTCTTATGTGTAGTGCAAACTAGCGCCATCTGGCGATTGCCATTGAAGGCAGGCTGCATTCTGCCCGCTGAGCGCTATTTTACAGCAGTTTTGGGCACAAATTTAATACTTGTTCGAAATATATTTTTAAACTAAATATAACTGGTTGTACACCTTCGACTCCTGCTTTGACATATCTGCCGTGCCCGACAGGGGCTTCATAACTTCGGGACTGCAGGGATTTTGATGTAGAGCGACCTTCTGCAGTAAACTGCGCAAAAACGGCTGAACCGATCGAGATGTCGCGTGGATTTGGACTCGGTAGGTTTCAGAGAAGGACATGTTATGTTCGGTGCGTACTAGCGCCACCTGGAGATTGCCATTGAGGGTAGGTCGCATGCTGGCCGGCTGGGGGCTATTGAGCTGCACTTTTGGTCATAAACTTAATGATTGTTCGAAAGATACGCCTATGTGTGTTTTTAAAAAACAAATATAACTGGTTGTGCACTTGCGACTCCTTATTTATTTATAGGAATCTGCACCATATTTGGCACAGATTTAGAGATCAAGTCCACTAATCGCTGACTCAAATGACGACTTGACGGCGTTGACGCGATCTCACATTGCCATTGAGGGTAGGCGGTCATCCTAGCCGGCTGAGCGCCATTTAAGAGCACTCTTTCGATCGCAATTAATGCTTGTTCGAAAGATATTTGTGTTTTTTAAAACTTAATATAAGTGATTGTACACTTGCGACTACTGCTTCGGCAGACCTGTCGTGCCCATTTACAGCATGTAGCATGAAGCCTACTATATATAGGAATCTGCACCATATTTGGCGCAGATTTAGAGATCAAGACCACTAATCGGTAACTCAAACCAGGCATAGAGCGAGTACAAGTAACTACTTCCTACTACATGCCCCTAGTATTCCGCTTTTTCCATTAAAATGCACAGGAAAGCTCACTATCGGCTAAACCGATCGAGATGCCGTTAAGGTGCTGGTCTCGGGTGGGCCCAAGGAACCACTATAATGTAAGTCATCATCCCCTACAGACTTTGCGCTCCTCTGAATTTGGCGTTTTCATTATATCGGGAGCGCTAAGGTTTCAGGGGCCTCATGATGAGGACTGTACGGATTTTAAAGTACAGCGACTCCCTGTAGTAAACGGTGCAAAAACGGCTGAACCGATCGAGATGTCGTTTGGATTTGGACTCGGCCGGTTCCAAGGAAGCTTGTGTTATTTGCGGTGCAAACTGGCGCCATCTGGCGATTGCCATTGAGGGTGGGCTACATCCTGGCCGGCTTAGGGTTATTTAGCAGCAGTTTTTGGCATAAATTTAACAATTTATGCCAAAAACTCAATATAACTGGTTGTACACGTGAGACTCCTGCTTTGGTAGATCTGCCGTGCCCTTTGTCAGCATATTGCCGAGAAGCTTATTATTTATAGGAATCTCCACCATAGGGGGGCCTATTTGGCACAGATTTAAAGATCAAGCCCACTGATCCCTAATTGAAATCACGAAAGTGGTAACTACTTGCTATTACATGCCCTTAATATTCCGCTTTTTCCATTAAAATGCACAGGAAAGCTCGCTATTACCTTAAAACAACAGACATCTGCCATTATAATTAGTACTAGGCCTACTAAAATACTAGGTTTATTATTAGCCGTATCGCACCAGGCCCACTGCGTACACAGACCGATTAGCGTGGTCTGTCGGTCTGTGGATGTGTCTTGCTGTCAGAGTAGGGAGCGCAATAAACAACGGCTAAACCGATCGAGATGCCGTTTGGATTTGGACTCGGCCGGTTCCAAGGAAGCTTGTGTTATGTGCGGTACAAACTGGCGCCATCTGGCGATTGCCATTGAGGGTGAGCTGCATCCTGGTCGGCTTAGGGTTATTTAACAGCAGTTTTTGGCATAAATTTAACAATTTCTCGACGGATATTTGTGTTTCAAAAACTTAATATAACTGGTTGTACACGTGCGACTCCTGCTTTGGCAAATCTGCCGTGCCAGGCGGCAAGCATTTACCGAGCAGCTTATTATCTATAGGAATCTGCACCATATTTGGCACAGATTTAAAGATCAAGCCCACTAATCCGTAATTCAAATCACGAAAGTCGTAACTACTTCCTACCACATGCCCCTAATATTCCGCTTTTTCCGTTAAAATGCACAGCAAAGCTCACTATTACCTGAAAACAACATACATCTGCTATTATAATTAGTATTAGGCCTACTAAAATACTAGGCCTATTATTAGCCGTATCGCACCAGGCCCATTGCGTACGAAGATGCGTCCCGCGGTTACAGACCGAGTAGCGTGGTCTGTCGGTCTATGAATGTGTCTTTTTGTCACAGTAGGGAGCGCTATAAACAACGGCTAAACCGATCGAGATGCCGTTAAGGTGCAGGTCTCGGGTGGGCCCAAGGAACCACTATCATGTAAGTCATCATCGCCTACAAACTGCGCGCTCCTCTGAATTTGGCGTTTTCATTACATAGGTTTAAGGGGCCTCATTATGCGGACTGTACGGATTTTGAAGTACAGCGACTGCCTGTAGTAAACGGTGCAAAAACGGCTAAAACGATCGAGATGTCGTCTGGATTTGGACTCGGCCTGTTCCAAGGAAGGTTATGTTATGTGTGGTACAAACTGGCGCCATCTGGCGATTGCCATTGAGGGTGGGCTACATCCTGGCCGGCTTAGGGTTATTTAACAGCAGTTTTTGGCAAACTCAACATAACTGGTTGTACACGTGCGACTCCTGCTTTGCCAGATCTGCCGTGCCCCTTGGCAGCATATAACCGAGAAGCTTATTGTTTAAAGGTCAAAATGTTTAAAGGTTAAAATGCACAGCAAAGCTCACTATTACCTGAAAACAACATACATCTGCTATTATAATTAGTATTAGGCCTACTAAAATATTAGGCCTATTATTAGCCGTCTCGCACCAGGCCCACTGCGTACGAAGATGCGTCCCTCGGTTACAGACCGAGTAGCGTGGTCTGTTGGTCTATGGATGTGTCTTTTTGTCACAGTAGGGAGGGCTATAAACAACGGCTAAACCGATCGAGATGCCGTTAAGGTGCAGGTCTCCGGTGGGCCCAAGGAACCACTATCATGTAAGTCATCATCGCCTACAAACTTCGCGCTCCTCTGAATTTGGCGTTTTCATTATATAAGGAGCGATAAGGTTTAAGGGGCCTCATTATGCGGACTGTACGGATTTTGAAGTACAGCGACTGCCTGCAGTAAACGGTGCAAAAACGGCTGAACCGATCGAGATGTCGTCTGGATTTGGACTCGGCCAGTTCCAAGGAAGGTTATGTTATGTGCGGTACAAACTGGCGCCATCTGGCGATTGCCGTTGAGGGTGGGCTACATCCTGGCCGGCTTAGGGTTATTTAACAGCAGTTTTTAGCAAACTCAATATAACTGGTTGTACACGTGCGACTCCTGCTTTGGCAGATCTGCCGTGCCTTTTGGGAGCATATTACCGAGAAGCTTATTATTTATAGGAATCTGCACCATATTTGGCACAGATTTAAAGATCAAGCCCACTAATCCCTAATTGAAATCACGAAAGTGGTACTACTTCCTACTACATGCCCTTAATATTCCGCTTTTTCCATTAAAATGCACAGGAAAGCTCACTATTACCTTAAAACAACAGACATCTGTTATTATAATGAGTATTCGGCCTACTAAAATACTAGGCCTATTATTAGCCGTATCGCACCAGGCCCACTGCGTACACAGACCGAGTAGCGTGGTCTGTCGGTCTATGGATGTGTCTCTTTGTCACAGTAGGGAGCGCTATAAACAACGGCTAAACCGATTGAGATGCCGTTAAGGTGCAGGTCTCGGCTGGGCCCAAGGAACCACTATTAAGTAAGTCATCATCCCTACAAATTTCGCGCTCCTCTGAATTTGGCGTTTTCATTATATAGGGAGCGATAAGGTATAAGGGGCCTCATGTTGGGGACTGTACGGATTTTGAAGTACAGCGACTGCGTGCAGTAAACGGTGCAAAAACGGCTGAACCCATCGAGATGTCGCCTGGATTTGGACTCGGCCAGTTCCAAGGAAGCTTGTGTTATGTGCGGTGCAAACTGGCGCCATCTGGCGATTGCCATTGAGGGTGGGCTGCATCATGGCCGGCTTAGGGTTATTTAACAGCAGTTTCTGGCATAAATTTAACAATTTCTCGAAGGATATCTGTGTTTTAAAAAATTAATATAACTGGTTGTACACGTACTATTCCTGCTTTGGCAGATCTGCCGTGCCCGATGGCAAGCATATACCGAGAAGCTTATTATTTATAGGAATCTGCACCATATTTAACACAGATTTAAAGATCAAGCCCACTAATCCCTAATTCATATCACGAAAGTGGTAACTACTTAATAGTACATGCCCTTAATATTCCGCTTTTTCCATTAAGATGCACAGGAAAGCTCAGTATTACCTTAAAACAGGAGACATCTGCTATTATAATTAGTATTAGCCCTACTAAAATATTAGGCCTATTATTAGCCGTATCGCACCAGGCCCACTGCGTATAAAGACGCGTCCCGCGGTTACAGACCGAGTAGCGTGGTCTGTCGGTCTATGGATGTGTCTTTGTGTCACATTAGTTAGCGCTATAAACAACGGCTAAACCGATCGAGATGCCGTTTAGGTGCAGGTCTCGGGTGGGCCCAAGGAACCACTATCATGTGAGTCATCATCCCCTGCAAATTTGGCGCTCCTCTGAATTTGGCGTTTTCATTATATAGGCAGCGATAAGGTTCAAAGGGCCTCACGATGGGGACTGTACGGATTTTGAAGTACAGCGACTGCCTGCAGTAAACGTGCAAAAACGGCTGAACCGATCGAGATGTCGTTTGGATTTGGACTCGGCCGGTTCCAAGGAGGCTTGTGTTATGTGCGGTACAAACTGGCGCCATCTGGCTATTGCCATTGAGGGATCCTGGATGGGTTAGGGTTATTTAACAGCAGCTTTTGGCATAAATTTAACAATTTCTCGAAGGATATTCGTGTTTTAAAAACTTAATATAACTCGTTGTACACTACTCTGGAACAGTCTACCTGTCGACGTCCAGTCTGCCCCGTCACTCACAACATTTCGTCAGAAACTGATAAGTCACTTGTTTCGGCAATCGTATCCAGACATTGTCTTTTAACTGCTTCGCCATAGTGGTCCTTGAAGTTTCCTTTACTTAGGCCACTTTAAATAGCTTGTAATGTAATAATATAATGTAATGTAATGTGTGCGATTCCTGCTTTGGCAGATCTGCCGTGCCCGTTGGCAAGCATTTGCCGAGAAGCTTATTATTTATAGGAATCTGCACCATATTTGGCACAGATTTAAAGATCAAGTCCACAAAACGCTATCTCAAATCACGGAAGTGGTAACTACTTCCTACTACATGCCCTTAATATTGCGCTTTTCCATCAGAGTGCACAGGAAAGCTCACTATTGCCTTAAAACAGCAGACATCTGCTATTATAACTACGACTCACGCAAAATGTAATTAGTGTTACTATGATTAGCGGCATCGCACGCGCCTACTATACGTACGTACGTAGCTGCGGCCCGCTGGGCAGCATTGCAATGGCAGCGATGCGCCCTTGTGCTAGCATTTTCGATTTATACCTTATGGCTGATTGCAGTTGTAGCCGATTTGCTGGGAAAAGCCGCTGTTGCCGGCAGTTTCGGAGCAGATTAAAGTGACGTGAAAGCTGCATCGTTTGGAATGCCCGACAACAAACGGCAGATAGCGGATCTAGTGTTTCTTTCCGTGGTCTAGTAAACGAACTTGTATTTGCCAAAATTGTTTTTACATCAGTTTTCAATTAATGATGCGCTAAAACAATGTATCAATCAGATGTGACCGCAGATTGGCGCCACCGAGCCAATACAGCGGCCGCATTGCTTGTGTTACTGTACATAACTGCAACAAATTAACGAGCAGCACGTTACAGAGCACGACAGACTGAACAGCTAAATTCTCCTGGCTACCGGTCCATAGCGATTGAAAAACCATCTCAGTGTGCTACTTTGTGGTTCTCAGAAAATTAATTTCAATTTATGTATTATGGCTCATTTATGTTGTATACACACTTGTAGCCGACTTGCTGGGAAAGGCCGTTGTGGATGCCAGTTTCGGAGCAGATTAAAGCGACGCGCAGGCTGAATCGCTTAGAGTGCCCAACAAGAAGCAGCAGTTAGCGGATCTAGTGCTTCTTTCCGTGATCTAATAAACGAACTTTTGATTGCCTAACTTATTATTATATACTTCAAAGTCAGTGTTGAATTATTGATGCGCTCAAAAGATTTATCAGATGTGAATGCAGATTGACGCCACGGAGCGAGGACAACGGCCGCATTGCTTGTGTACTGTACATAACAGCAGCAGATTCACCGTTAGCACCTTCCTACAGAGCACGACAGAATGAACAGCAAAATTCTCCTAGCTACTGGTTCATAGCGATCGAAAAACCATTTCAGTATGCCAGTTTGTGATTCTGGTAAAGTTAATTTCGATTTATACGTTATGGCTCATTTCAGTTGTGTACATAGTAGTAGCCAATTTGCTGGGAAAAGCCGCTGTGGCCGCCAGTTTCGGAGCAGATTAAAGCGACGAGACTCACAGTTACTCACGCCCTTCACCCGGCAACGAACCGCGGCCCAAGGATTTACAGGAACATACAAACCGCAATCGGTCGCCGCCGCGTATGTTCTTTGAAGTAATATGTGCAAGTATTCAGTAACATTTTCAATTACAATAGTAACAAAGTAGCTATTTAGCCTTTCATTTACCCGCAATCGAGCAGATTTGTTGACCCACTATTAGCCAGAAACTCGCAATTAAGCGCATTCATTGACCCGCAATTATCCGAGAACGAACACGTTGTCTACAGAGTCCGAACAACGATTGTCACATTGACATCACGTGAAATTTGTACAGTAAAATGCATTCACGAAAGATTCATATAACACAAAAGAGATCTGTTTGTCTATTAAAAACCGACTACGCAGTGCACGTCGGGGTATACACTTTACGTTCGTCTGTAAATGCATAATCAGCGTCTACACTTAGAATTTTGAACTGCATCTGTTGTCGTTGTTGTCCATTACGATGTGACCGAAACGCTGCATACGTCGCGTTGCTTGCTGTTTATGGTCGTACAGTGCGGAGTACAGGTACGATTGTCGGCCCACGACATGCAATTGCATGACGGCATGTATAATGTGCGCCAAACGTCCTTATTGTCGACTCACTGTGCCACATTTGTGCCTTTTCTCATCTTACTTTGACTATTCTAGAGCGTTCCACGAGCGTACGGAAGGTAAGTGTACGAGCTTTAGGGGCAACAGGCGTCGACGGCGGCACACAGGCTGATGTGGCATTTCTAAGTCGCTGTACACTTTTTGTGCTATTTTTCGCGGCATTTCGACGTACATAGCGCTCCACAGACGTCCGCGAGATAGATGTACGAGCTTTAGGGGCAATAGGCGTCGACGGCTGCATGGCTAATTGAAATAGATTCAAATACTCGTTTAAAGTGAAATGCGCAAATATTCAGTAACACTAATTACAATAGTGACAATGTAGCTCTTTAGCCATTTATTTACCCGCAATCGAGAGAATGCGTACGCAAGGTAAGTGTACGAGCTTTAGGGGCAACAGGCGTCGACGGCTGCATCGCTAATTGCAATTAGCCGAAAACGAGCACACAATCGTGTCATTGTCTGCAACTCGTAATAACTCTAGCACAGTTGCATAGCGTTAAATTTATACTGTATAGTGCATTCGCAAAACATTCTTATAACACAAAAGCGATATACTTGACAATTAAAAAACCAACTCAGGTTAACTTACACCTCGCTTTATACACAAAAAATACAGCTACAGAATAACTTTCGACTAAATATCGTACATACAAATGACAAATAGTATAAAAATATCTAACCAATGCTGTAAAGAAATACTAGTACAACTCTCACAACATGCAAAAAAAATCGACTGCCCATTTGGGCATAAAAAAGGCCGAGTGCCGGTTTCGGCGCAGGCGAAACTTGGGCTTCTTCTGAAAAGGCCGGTTTCGGAGCTCGCGAAGCAATTAGCCGAAAACGAGCTCACAATCGTGTCATTGTCTGCAAATCGTAATAACTCTAGCACAGTTGCATAGCGTTAAATTTATACTGTATAGTGCATTCGCAAAACATTCTTATAACATAAAAGCGATATACTTGACAATTAAAAAACCAACTTAGGTTAACTTACACCTCGCTTTATACACAAAAAATACAGCTACAGAATAACTTTCGACTAAATATCGTACATACAAATGGCAAATAGTATAAAACTATCTAACCAACGCTGTAAAGAAATACTCGTACAACTCTCACAACATGCAAAAAAAATCGACTGCCCATTTGGGCATAAAAAAGGCCGAGTGCCGGTTTCGGCGCAGGCGAAACTTGGGCTTCTTCTGAAAAGGCCAGTTTCGGAGCCGGCGAAGCATGAGCTTTTTCCGAAAAGGCCGCTTTCGGCAGGCTTCTCCGGCAGAAGCCAATTTCGGTGACAGCCGGAAAGCCGAAACTGGCCTTGGATGAAGCTCAACAGGGTCTTCTTTCCCCGCTGATTCTGCCAAGCCCGTTCCCTTGGCTGTGGTTTCGCTAGATAGTAGATAGGGACAGTGGGAATCTCGTT
>Ga0056108_1000646_pt1 | contig 10358 bp, 8 predicted proteins | sample WorMetG1BERMUDA1_FD_83875 | JGI IMG/M metagenome (GOLD analysis project Ga0056108, IMG submission 83875) | Marine gutless worms symbiont microbial communities from Max Planck institute for Marine Microbiology, Germany - Inanidrilus... ... | reverse complement strand
TGTTGGAAATTTACTGCTCTTTACAGCGATGAAAGAATTTTGGAAATCGATCAAGAATTGACAAAGTTATAGCCATGTATAGGGTGGCACCCTTTTTTTTGACTCACACTGTAGTAGTGGGCGTCAGCCAAACTTTGCGGTGTTGAACAGAGGGCGCCACCTATATTCGGCAGGGCGACCATCACGTTGGGCATTGGCCCACATTTCTAGTTTTTGTTTTACCTGCAGATCAAGTTCTGACGCCATTTGACTACGCCACAGCATTCCTACATTTAAAGACTCATCTTGGCTTAATGATGCATCGGTATTTCTAGACTCCATGGCACGACAAATGCTTGTATATTTGTGAATGGAACTTAGTGGCAATGTAGTTGCTGAAGCTGATATTACACGAACATTGACATCAGATGGCTGTTGTGATGTTTATATAGTGCAGTGACGTTGCACGAGGCATTGTTGCTGCCGTGCAAGATCCGTCATCAAGAGGTCAAACATACGAGTTTTATGGGTAAGTTATGAGGTCATTCATTCAACCATTCACTGACAGATGTGCAACTTCTGGAATTTTTCCATTCATTTATGTGCTGCTTTCTGTTGTTGACTTCTTTGCTTACTGAGCATGATCAAATAACAAACTAGAATGTGGGCCAATGCCCAACGTGATGGTCGCCCTGCCAAACATAGGTGGCGCCCTCTGTTCAACGCCACAAAGTTTGGCTGACGCCCACTACTAGATGTCGTGCAGTAACTCTGCCAAGACGCGAAACCAGTTGAAATTTGCAGGGGTGCCCCAAACTCCCGAACCGATCTCAGCCGTTAGTGGGCCGAAGTTCACCATATTATGAGGACATGTGGAAGACATATTGCTGCTTAACAAGTTTTTTTTCCGATTGTCGATACGTGCCTTAGTTGCGAAGACAAAGCCCAACAAATTTGTGCGACGGTGCCCAGATGGCGATTTTTGGCGACTTTTTTGCATCCTGTATTTTCAGCGTGCAGCACATTTCAGACCTGCATCTTAAATTCACACTAAGGCCACACCATGTGTGGAAGTATGGCAGACATCCAATCTGCGACGCTGAGATTGGGCAAGGAAAAAAGGAAGAAGAAGAAACCACAGGATGAAAATATAATGGTCTGCCCTATTCCATAGGGTGACCATAAAGAGGTCTAGTTGTAAAACGCCTGACTGTGCTATGAGAGATACCAGGATCAAATAGCACTGTGGGCAGTTGTGTTTATCATGACAACCAGTTTGATAGAGCCTGTTGGTTCAGGCTACACACCCTTAATTCAGTCTATAGGTTGACTCAGCTTTCTACCCTCCCTCTGATGGTACAATGAGTATCAGCTTTTGGGCTGAATAATAAAAATAAATGGTGATGGTGGATGTGGAAAGTAGCGACCTGCTTTGGACTCACAGCCCAAGCTTGATCTGAGGGTTGCTTAGTCTGCATTCATCACATGAACCCAATACTCTCGGTGGCTATAGCAACAACATTAAATAATATAGAAATAAGGTCTGGAAGTTGCTATATGGTTGTTTACGTGATTACAATAAAACGTTTCATTATCCAATCATACAACTGAATGTGCCTGAATTTGTATCGTTTTAAGAGCAACAAAATTTATGCCCGATTGCTTTTCAATGGGAAGTTTTTTCTGTTTAGTCACAACAAACGACAACAATCCTTTTGTCCGGGACTACCCGGTTGAGCTGGTACCAGAAGAAACATTCACGCACTCACCATCCTGATCATCATCCAGTCTTTATCAGCTTCTTCCATAGCATACTCCCTGTTCAAATTGCTTGCTTGGCAATCTTGGCAGTCTTGGCACAACCTCTGTCCACATCCTCTTTGGTTTATCTCTTGGTCTGCAGCCCTGCACCTCATATTCCATACATTTCTTCACCCAGTCAGTGTCTTCTTTTTGTAACACATGCCCATACCATCACAATCTGTTTTGCTGTACTATCAAGGTTATATCATCTATTCCTAGTTTTTCTCTCAGTTCCTTACTTGGAACTCTATGTTTTACCTTAACATTACACATCTATCTGACAATTCTCATCTCTGCTCGCTGATGTGCCAGCTGATTTTCTTTCCTAACAGGCCAGGTCTTGCTTCCGTGTAGCATACTACTTTGCACGCAGCTGCTATACAGCCTCCCTCTCCTAATGAATGATATATCTGTATTGGTAAGTAATGATACCAACTGCCCGAATTTATTCCATCCATTTCGGATTCTGGCCTCCACAGCTGCATCATCATCTCCATCCACACTCAGCATATCACCTAGGTAGCAGAATTTATCCACTAACTCCAGATTTGGACTGACACCAATATTTACACTTGTCAGTCTGAGATCCAGACACTATTATGATGCTTGATTATTCCTTGACCCAAGTTAATATCAGTGGCGATCAGTAGCCTTTGCTGTGTCATGGTACCACTGTAGTGTAACTGTACAGTCTGTACTGAGAAGCTGAAAGCGTAACAGATAGTCACAGCGATATTTACAGCTAGTTAGCATTGGCTAGAGTTGCAGTTTTGTATTGCACTGCTGCACAGTTGTATGCTTTCCACATAATAAAACATGATCTGTATTTATTTTACTGATTTTGAACAAGGAAATGCTTAAGTTTTTTTGCAGTGCCAGTAATGCATAGACTGCCATCATACTTCTATTCTGACAATGCTTCTTTTATGGCCGCCCTGCATATATATATTTTCATCCTGTGGTTTCTTCTTTCTTTATGGCCGCCCTATGTAATACGGCAGGCCATTATACTTTTGCCCTGTGGTTTCTATCTTCTTCTTCTTTTTTTCCTCGCCTAATCTCAGCAGCCACAGATTGGATGTCTACCATACTTCTACACATGGCGTGGCTCCAGTGCGAATTTAGAATGCAGGTCTGAAATGTGCTGCACGGGGCTCGCTGCAAATACAGGATGCAAAAAAGTCACCAAAAATCGCCATCTGGGCACTATCGCACAACTTTGTCGGGCTATATCTTCACAACTAAGGCATGTATCGACAATCGGGAAAAAAACTTGTTAAGCAGCAATATCTCCTCCACATGTCCCCATAATATGGTGAACTCCGGCCCACTAGTGGCTGAGATGGTTTCGTTAGTTTGGGCACTCCTGCAAATTTCAACTGGTTTCACGTCTTGGCATCGTTACTGCACGGCACTCTAGTAGTGGGCGTCAGCCAGACTTTGCGGCATTGAACAGAGGGCGCCACCTATATTCGGCAGGGCGGCCATCACGTTGGGCATTGGCCCACATTTCTATTTATCTTCTTTTTTGCTGATACAAGGCAATTGATGACAGCACATCATCCACAAAACCGGAATCAGCCACAAAACCGGAAGTACGTAACATATTGTATTATTGTTATTGCAGGACCAAGTTATGGCCACACGTAACAATTACAAAAAATATAGTGAACTTTGAACAGTGGTTTTTGAGATATGCATAGCGACAGACAGAGACCGACAGTCATAGAGTCATGAAGATCGCAGTACTCTGCATCTTTCCCGGGGATGAAGTAAAAATGACATAGGTAACTTTTCGAATAGGCTGTTTCATATTTCTGTCTGTGCTGTGAACATCTGCTATCTTGTGTCTGTCTGCAGGCCAAAGGCATACTACTTGTGTGACTTGATCGACTACTTCTACCGATGTATGCGGTGGGAGCGGATCATTACAACCTACATGCATCCACTGTTTCTGTATGTTACCACCACATAATGTAAACTCATTAATTTTCACTTCAGAATGGTGCAACGACATAATGGACAAGCTGTAACCTTAATGACTAGTGAAACTAGTGTGGATTCAAGTGGGTGGCCCATTTCTGCCGCATATTTTGTGGCAACGTTTCCTTGCATTAGTTTGCTGTAATATTTTGCATAAGAGTTTTCATGACGTGCAGCAGATTAAGCTGTCTGCATGTCAGCCTTTCATCGCATGCTATCATTATTGTATAAATGGCATGGTAACATAAATGCCCATTGGACTTAACAAGAAGCAAGTTGTAGTTGTCAGTTTGTAACGTCACTATGACAAAGAGCCAAAAGAAGAGCTCGTTGTTACCATGTGGGCTCATGTGTAGGACTTCTGGAATTCTGTGATTCTGAGATCAGTAGTATGTCAGTAATACTGTCATACTCGTTTGTTTTTTAATGTGGAATATATCGTGGAATTGGCCAACGTGCAGAAATGGCCACCTTCTGTGCAATTTTTTTGGCCAAAAATTGCACGGATTTTTCATTTTAGCCATCCTGCCTGGTAATTTTTACTGACGTTATCTGCCATGTCTTGTGGTTAGAACGTTAAAGAATATTAACAGTAATACCGTAAAAAGTAAAAAAAATAGAAAGTTTGCATCAGTGGAACAAATGCATTCACAGATAGCTTTAAATTAATAATTTGGCTTCAAAACTTTAATCCAGTGACCAGGTTTGTAGAAAACGAGTTATTTAGCATTGTGAAAAGCAGTAAAGAAATTTTTCTGGCCTATAAATTTGATAAATGGATTGCAAAATTATTGCAGATTTGGCAAAAATCTGCGAATTGAATTTAGATTTTTTATTGCGGAATTCCTGGAGCCCTACTCATATCTTACCGAGCAGTTTCTATATCTCCAGTAATTCTCCTATCTGCAGCACTGGAAGAAGTGAAAAAACACTGAGTGAAAAAGCACTGAAGTTATCCAGTTGCTGAAAGAGAGGTCAGAAGGTCACGTAGTTGGCTATTACACGTTAAGCTGTGTAGGAAAGAAAAACCACAAATAAGTCACGAAATGTTCTTCTGTTCATTGCAGTTCAGGTGATTGGTAGTGGAATATTTGTAGGCTGAAGGTGAAAATCGCACACAGATTATCTTTCTACCCAGATCAAGGCATTGACATGCTGGCCAGAGTGAGTCGGTTTCTTTCGCTTTTGTTATACATAGCAATTTTTAATGGTTATGCTTAGGTACTTAACCACAGATTAGTCAATAGGCACAGTTGTCTGACTTCAGCTACAAGGCAGGAAAGGAAGTGCTTTTTAGGGTCCTCGTGAATATTCAAACATGCTAACGTATAATCCATCAGCAGATGATACACAGGAAGGCTGTCATTTTAATATTTGCCCATGTCACTTGGAAATGGTACATTACCAATAATTTCATACACCATTACATGGTATTTACAAGTTGTCCAAACAAACACAGTAAACAGGATAAATATTGAACCAGCAGCATTGGGCATAGGAGTTTGTTTGGTGTTTAATTACAACCATATCGTTCCTTCAGCATCTGATTCGCCTCTGTCAACAACATTTAGGTATGAGAAAGTTTAATGTATTTCCACAAAGAGGCAACAGTTTGCGACAGATTTCATGGAATCTGACTTTTAAGCAGATTGCCCCATGCAGGTTGAGCAAGTACTTATGGGCACAACATTTTCTGTTTAATTAATCAGAAAGCCTTCTGGCATTGTAGTGGATAGCTAGCAGAGATGTTTGATCTTACAGTTGATGTTCAAATCTGGTGCAAACGTTTTTTACGTCCACTATCTGCTAGACTTTTCTTTAAGGTCACTGCTCAGAATTGCTGCGCTGTAAATGTCTCCATTAGCAGTGGTGTTGTCATTATTATTTTATACCCTTATGTGTATAATTCCCAAGGGCTAAACACAAGAAACTAAAAGCGCACGATGGCTAGAGGTCTGGATCTACACCATCAAAACTGAAAGATTCATGAACAGAACAGAGTTTTACACTGAATCAAGGTTGGCAGGTGCTGAAACAAGGGTTCAAATGCAATCGGCTGAAAGATGTTATTATTAAGCAAACAGTATTTAGGTTTTGTAATCCAAGTAGCTGCTGGGTGTAACATTGAGTAAACAAAGTAAAACAGTGCAGTCAGTGTTGTCCGTGTCAAACTGTCTAGTGTTTTGTAGTGCCACATACTGGTGGCGTTTGTAAGGAACGCAAAGTAGCATGACCACTTCTTATGGTGTTAGTTAGTCACGTATGTCATGCTCACTGGTAGTTTGCACAGATGTACATGTCACTGTTGTCAAGTCATAAGACCAGAGTCATATAATGTCACTGAAGGCTTCAGTCACTTCAGACCCGTCATGACTCGCGAGTCATTATTATCCATTTTGTAGCAGTCCCCTTTAGGACGTTGTCCATAAGTTAGTGATAAATGGAAAACAGTTCTGAAACAAACCATATTTCATCAGCACTAATAACATTTGTTATAAAACCATAAATGGCAATTGTTCATGGTTTTGAAACTGTATTGAGTCAGTTAGTTAGTTGCAGTTTAACGTCCCTTTTCAGCACAAATATGGCTATATCAGAGACGAACTGTATTCAGTTATTATTGAAGATGTGAAGGCACATCATAACAAGTTGTTAATAACTTGTAGTCTAGTGGTATTGCCGTGTTTGTAGGAATGTGTAAGTGACGAAATTGCTTATCTACCAAATCTGGCAGACTTGGAAGTCCACAATATCAAGCACCTTGAAGAGAGAGCCTGGTTTTATCTGTTGCAGTACCGGAAGTACAACTTCTATGACCCTATGGTTGGAGAAATGCCAGAACCTGAACGTCCACCCTACATTCAGTTCTGAATACGTTGCTTCAGTTTGAACAATAACTGTACATTTTCCCGCCTCCATCGTTTTTGTAGTGCAAAAGGCATTACTTAGTGAACCTGATAGTAATTAGTATCTGATTAGCTAGGATATATAAACATTCTATATGCTAAGTCCGAAATGGATATGGTACTTTGGTTTGTGTATAGTGTATAAAGTATTCTCTTGTTTCAGTGTTAGTACGTCAGTAACACTGTCATACTCGTTTGTTTTTTAGTGATTCTAAACAGTATCACATATGAATCAGGTCAGTTTATGACAGTCTGATGGTCTGCCAGTTCTGAAGCAAACGTGAAGCAGTGCAGTTCTTGAACACGTTGCTTTCATTTCCGTAAAAATGACTGCTTGGCCATCAGCGTGGTTCGTTTCTGTTGAAATAAACACACACAGTAACTTTGAGAAATGTGCTGTCAGACTGACAGATCAAGGTTGTCAATTGATGAATAGGGTTGCCAACAGACCTATCATTCCCAGGACATCATATATTTTGGGGTCTTTGTCTTGCATCCTGGTATGGCCTTCCCGGTTCTGAATAATACTCCGTTTTTGCCAAACCTCGACAAAGCATTTATTATGGCTGCCCTGCGTAGCAGATGTGGACATTATATTTTTGCCCTGTGATTTCTATCTTTCTTCTTTCTTCTTTTTTTCCCCGCCTAATCTCAGCGGTCGGCGATTGGATGTCTACCATACTTCCACACATGGTGTGGCCTTAGTACGATTTTAGAATGCATGTCTGAAATGTGCTGCACGCGGCTTGCTGAAAATACAGGACGCAAAAAATTGCCATCTTGGCTCCATGGCACAAATTTATTGGGCCATATCTTCGCAACTAAGGCATGTATCGACAATCGGAAAAAAAACTTGTTAAACACCAATACCTCCTCCACATGTCCTCGTAATATGGTGAACTTTGGCCCAATAACGGCTGAGAACTGTTGGCGAGTTTGGGGCTCCCCAGCAAATTTCAACGGGTTTCGCGTCTTCGCAGCGTTACTGCACGGTACTCCAATAGTGGGAGTCAGCCAAACTTTGCAGCATTGAACAGAGGGCGCCACCTATATTCGGCAGGGCGGCCAATACGTTGGGCATTGGCCCACATTTTTAGTTTATCATTACTGTTGCCAGTACCGGCCAAGTCATCATATCTTTTGTCATTGTCACCTTCTTCGGCCATTTTAGTTTGAGAAAGAAACCAGTAGTTTTTGTCTTGACATGGTATTGTCGATTTGTACTAAAGATTGTTTTACCTACCTTATTCCACAAATGTCCAGCTTGAGCATGAATTATTACTACTTGTTGCCGTGCTTGTACTTTGACCATGGATGACTTACAAATGTAAGTATTTCCAGTGAAAAGACGGTGTGACAGGCAGTTTCTCTGACAGAAAAAATTGTAACAGGGATACAATTAAAAATTACAGTACTGCTTTACTGTGAGTTTTTGGCCATATTTTCTTGTGAGCAAACAGATGACTCTAACTGGCCAGTGCTGGGCATATGCGTGACAGTTCTGCATGTAGATGTACATGGCCAACGTGGTGGCATCAAGACGAGGTCTGGAGCAGAGCTTCGGAAGAGAAATTGTGGACAAGGTTCCTCTGAAGCCATAAAACATCAGGGATGGAATGCAAAAATCGTTTGAGCCTTTGAGTGCCATTTGTGTGATGGGAACTTGGGTCTACTGCCATGATATCCCTGTCTCAGTAGGGCTCACTTTGCATCGCATACTTTGCCTATTGTTGGCAACCCTGTTGATGGAACATGCAGCACAATGCATTAATGAAACAATGAAACATGTAGACTAGTGCAGTTTAGATGTAAACTGACCACTATCATGGGTACTGGCATCACACAGCCAACATAAAGGATGTCACTTACTCAGGAGTCCACTTGTGGATCAGGAAAGGCTTGATGTGCACTGGTGATTATCCTTGGCTTTGAGTGCCCTTCAGTAAGTAAGTAAGTAACACAGATATAGCAGTTTGCTGGTCGAAGTTGCCACACCGCTACTGGAATTCACGTGCCATATGGGATCACACAGTGTTACCTCCCACCCAGCAGAGGTGACATTCCAGCCTTTACCCCAGCCGAAGCTGGTACTCGAGTTAGCGGCCCCAGAGGGATGCAAGGCTGAGTTGACCTAGTTGACCAGTGCTTTGACACTATTGGCTTTGAGGACTTGGCCCAGTCGGAAGTAATTTTGGAAAAGAAAACCAGTTTTATGAAAACTAATAGCAGTAGTAAGTAGCTAACTGACTATCACTAGCAGTAGCTGCTGCAGGTGTAATGGCCGAATGGCATCTATGAACACCTAGCATCACAAATTGAGTAACTAAGCAGATCACCAGCTAGAAGTAACTAAGTTTTGCATAAGCTTGTTAATATTTTGGGACTTGATGACTCGACAGTGAGTTTCGTATCACATCCTGTCATATCACAATCACTTTCTATGGCGCCACTCCACCAGTGCTCAGTGGCGCCTCATACACAATGTTCAACTCAACTAATGAGATAAAAATAGTTAATAAAAATACGGAGGGTAATAAAAACAGAGGTAGTGTAGTACTATAAGGAAAACAGATATGTTTTAACTTGTTTGCTACAGTCAATAGTCCTAATATGCATGGAGTGACTTCCAAGTTGAAGGGCATACTACAGAAAATGCTTTGTCGGCTAGTTATGGTCGCCCTATGGCATAGGGCAGGCCATTATATTTTCATCCTGTGGTTTCTTCTTTCTATCTTTTTTCCTCGCCTACCGGTAATCTTGGCCATCGCAGATTGGGTGTCTGCCATACTTCCACACATCGTGTGGCCTTAGTGCAAATTTAGGATGCAGGTCTCAAACGTGCTGCATGCGGCTCGCTGAAAATATAGCATGCAAAAAGTCGCCAAAAATTCGCCATCTGCGCACCATCACACAGCTTTGTCGGGCTGTATCTTTGCAACTGAGGCACGTATCGACAATCCGAAAAAAACTTGTTAAGCACCAATACATCCTCCACATGTCCGCACAATATGGTGAACTTACGGCCCACTAGCAGCTGAGATCGGTCCGGTAGTTTGGGACACCGCAGCTAATTTCAACGGCTTTCGCGTCTTGGCAGCGTTACTGTAGCAACGTCGCTCACCAGAGGCCAACCAAAGTTTGCACGATGTTTGGCCGTCTCCTGGGCTGCTACACTATATATACATTTTCGTGGGCTCTTGCCCCCTGATGGAATTTTGCAAGGTGCAAAATTCACATTGCGTTCAAGTATTGCGTTCTCCTATAAATATAGCACGCAAAAAGTCGCTAAAAATTCGCCATCTGCGCACCATCGCACAGCTTTGTCGGGCTGTATCTTTGCAACTGAGGCATGTATCGACAATCCGAAGAAAAACTTGTAAAGCACCAATACCTCCTCCACATGTCCGCACAATATGGTGAACTTCGGCCCACTAGCGGCTGAGATCGGTCCGGTACGGTAGTTTGGGGCACCGCAGCTAATTTCAACGGCTTTCGCGTCTTGGCCCCCCTTCCCTCAAATAGACATCATCGGAGATGTGGTGATTGTCTGGAGGGTATGGGGGAAAAGTATCAGGTCTGTTCTGTGCAATATTGTGTGCAACAATTGTGCACAGTGCGATGCACACACATATGAACAGACTAACAGTTCTCTGGATCGGGTTTTGTCTCACTGGGCCCATTTCACTG
>Ga0056108_1000645_pt1 | contig 10365 bp, 9 predicted proteins | sample WorMetG1BERMUDA1_FD_83875 | JGI IMG/M metagenome (GOLD analysis project Ga0056108, IMG submission 83875) | Marine gutless worms symbiont microbial communities from Max Planck institute for Marine Microbiology, Germany - Inanidrilus... ... | reverse complement strand
GGCATCAGCTGGACCATATGCAAATCATTTGCACCTCACTCCAGACAGACAACCATGCCAGCACTTCATCACCCAATTTTTTATGGGCGGGATGTTGTTCCTAATGCCCAACCAACAGTGTCAAAGCTCAAGCTACACGAATGAACATTTATGTAATTAGCCAGCTGAACAACAAAGAAAATGTTCCTAAACTTCAACAAATAACTCAGACACATCCACAGCAATAACTACTGTACAAAGCAGGGGACAGCCAAAGTGAGAAAAGTCCGATGCTTTTGTATCTGAAAAGCAAGACATACCAAGAATTAACCAGGCACAGAGCGAGTAAAGCACTCGCTGACATTTCAAGTTCAGCACTATGTGGTCAGCTGTCACAGCAACGAAAAATGTGCATCGATTGTAAATCCGCCCAATAGTGCACAACTACAGGGCACCCCTATCATTCCTTCAAGTTACATCTGGGTCCGTGCAGTAGTGTGGGAACGCAGCAAGGGACAGACACACATACACACACACACAGACGGCCGTGACCACTATACATTTTGCCTCGGCTACGCCTCACATGAAATGTAATTACTGTACAATGCAGGGGAGAGCCAAAGTGAGAAAAGTCACATGCTTTTGTATGTGAAGTGCAACCCATACCAAGAATTAATAACTAGTGGGATTATACCTTTCACTGTAATTTGCAACAGACTTGGACATTCGTAAAATACATCGTTGATGCAGAAAATTTAACAAAAACATCTTATATTTACATACAATAAGCCATACTTTGTACATACAGTCAGGCAGTTTGAAGCTAACAACAGCTAAATTACGTTATTAGTTGCATCTACCTCTGAATAGATGACAGGTCTTGAATGGGCATCAAATCCAACGGCACGGGCACCTATCACCGTCTGACCGACAGCTCGCGCCTCTATAACGCCATTTTGACTGACAACACCAACTGTGGCATTTTCATGATAGAACTCAACGGTCGACTCTGGCTGTGGACCACCAGTAGCAAGCACCTGTTCAACAACCATCACCAATCAGACCGCTGGTTGATTAAGATTTAATGGTGCTTTCAACACAATTTACGTCATGTTCTTTAGGCTCATAATTTATCAAACAAATGATATTTTTGACAAAGTCTACAACATTTTTGCTAGATGCATAATCAATATTAGTGTGGAAACAGTATTTATGTTACGAATGATTGCAGGCAGTACATTACGCTTTATAACAAGTAATTTCTGACAAATACTACACTAGCAGTCTTGCTGACTGACAAGAGAAGAATGAGTTACAAGATTGTATCAAATGCAGGATCTGTTCCATACACTGGTAAAGGGAGGAAGTGAAGATTCTGTGGATATAATGGAGCAGATATGATACACTTTCTTCCAGCTTTGTTGCTATCAATTAGGGATACATCTAATGATATGAGATAACAGTTATCACCAGAAAAAATCTCAGAGAGAGTACTGTAAAGCACACAATCAATCGTTAAACCACTACCTATCACGATACAAATATAACAATGAACAACACCACACCTGGAAAAGTGTTCCTGGTATAACCGTAATATTATGTGGATCCAGCTGCAGTGGAGGAAATACCTGTCAACAAAACAGCAACATTCCGAGTTAAAAGTTATCATCTAATTTTTAAATTACACCACTGACAATAACACTTTACAGCCATGTACGAAACACGTCCGGTATCAATTCGTGCGAATACCTATGCATTAATGTACACACGTAGAATACATGACACAGATGGAAAATTGCCAATTCCATCACAACTGCATCCAAATCGACACGTAACTCCACCACCTTTCTACTGACTGATGTTGACTGCACCTATATTTCACACTGCAAATTTGCCACACATGGAGTCACACGTTGAGACAATTCTGCTGCCAAGTTGATGCACAAGTTGCTTCCCACAGATAGCTCACAATGCTTCTCAACAAACCCAGTTAAACAATTAGACAACTCAGTCAAGATAACAACTACTGAGTGTCTGTACAAGTGAAAAACAACCAGACAGCATGTGCTGATTTTCCAACCGGCGCAGTCCGTCACCCCGGGCGGCCATGCAATGGTATTATCTGTTGCTGCTTGCTGCGTACCACCTACGAGTACGCCTTGCTCTAGATAGACAACCACGCCAGCACCTCATCACTTGTTTTTTTACAGGCTGGATGCTCTTCCTAATGCCCAACCAACAGTGTCAAAGTACTGAAGGCAACCTTTAAAACTATAACACAAAATTAACACAAAAAACTAAAGCCAGGTTCGGTTGCTTTTTACGACCTCCGACCTGGAAATGGAGCAGGCACTATTCTAACAGCTTCAGAGACCATATAGGGCCAGTGCTTTGACGAATCTCTTTTGAGCAAATCAGACATCTTGGCTTCTATAAACTGTACAAAAAATAATCTTAATAACACAATAACAGACAAAACTGTTAGTACATATGTATGTACACACCTGTATGCTTCGTGCATCACTCGTCACGAGATCCTTCTTGCCATGCTGAGCTGCGGTAGCAACAACATTCGTTCGACCAAGTGACAAGCCGCGTATGATATACACAGCTGTGTACTGGTCTCCTGCCTTGGCATTGTCAGATCGGCTACACAGAAACATTCACATCATAAATAAAACTGCTGTCCGATATTAGCATCATGCACACAGCCACACAGTTAGGGCATCTGCTTAACTATCCTTTCCTCCACGGTCACCGACACTGTCATTTAGTGTTCTAGTCACGACTATCCTTTATAAGACACGGGAAATTCAGCGATTCTGCCATAAATTAGGGTTATATTGCATATTTTTCAATGCACATGTGTGAAACTGTCTTATGTCTACTTCTAGTCTGAAATATGACGTCACCATCCTGTTCCTCGACCACGATTTCTTATATAACAAGGGAATTCTGGCAATTCGCGAGCACTCAAGGCAAAAGTTGGCATGTTTGTGTAGACACGGATTTTCAGGACCTTTTGGCCAAAAATGAGTGGTGAGGTACTGGCATGCTCACCTGTCTGGCACGAGGTGCAAACGCGAAATGTACAGTGGCCACGGCCAAGTGTGTGTCTGTCCCTCGTCGCATTCCCGCACTACTGCACAGACCTGGATGTAACTTGGGGAATGGCAGGGGTGCCCCCTAGTTGTGCACTACTGGGCAGATATGCAATTGGTGCACGAGTTTCGTTGCTACGGCAACATAGCGGCGAACACGAAAATTCAGCGAGCGCTTCTACTCACTCATGTGCCTGGTTTTATGTACTGATATCGTTTGACAAGCAACCACACACTGCACAAATAAACAAAAAACTGCTACAAGTCCTGCACATTATATGCTACTGCATATCATGGCTGCGTAAAAACAAGGCGGCGGTGATTACCGCACGGAGATGATGTCAGACGCGGCAACGAGACGCAGGTCCATCAGAGTGAAATGGTCGCGCAGGATCGGGCGCTGGCCGTAGTCCAGCACCTGGACGTGAGCCGCGATCTCGTTGTTCTGCTGCACTTTATCAACGACGTCCACGACGATGCTTCCCATGTCTGAAATGATCACGGTCGACGCAGCCGATGAGAGCGCCGGAAGACAGAGATCTGTCGCAGTCAGTTGCAGCGACCCTTCCCGTACTGGAATAATCTGCAATGCACGCACAAATGCACCAGCACATGTATGCAGACACTGTTTTTGTTTGCCTTCAGTGCTTTGACACTGTTGGCTGGGCGCCAGGAAAGGCATTCGGCCTGTAAAAACTGAGTGGTGAGGTACTGGCGTGGTTATCTGTCTGGAGCAAGGCGCAAATGATTTGCATATGGTCTAGCTGATGTCACTGCCACCCAATCATCTCTTGCTCCAGTAAAATCCAGAATGGTTTACCTTTCCGGTGCCGGCTTACCCAGGTTGTCCCGAAAAAGGCTATTAAATGGACGTAGCAGTAGTGACTGTCCAGATGATAACTTTTGAACGAAATGATCTTTGGCCTAGACATTGGACCCTTTCTTAGTCAAGTTCACGTCATCAGTCAAACTTCAATGCAACATAAGGATAAACCACTTTTAAAGTGTTCAGTGCGATCTCGAGTGAGGATTTTCTAGTTGGAGCAGTTTACTGCAGGTCAGATGACCTTCTGGATGTCATGCATCTCTATCCCAACAACGCTGACGTTGTATAACACTTGTATCCTACCAATCTTTCTATACGGATCTGAATGCTGGGCAGTCACCCAGGTGGATGCACGCAGGATTGATGCTCTTGATCAGTGGTGCTTGAGAACACTGCTTGGAACCAAATTGCACCAATTTGTTCGCAACGAGGAGGTGAGGAGGATAACCAAGCAACCTAACCTTACAGCGATAATCCAGCCATGGCGTCTTTCCATATTTTGGCATGTTGCACGTATAGATGACACTAGGCATCCCCATATCACGTGGCTGAACACCGTCCAGTGAGATCTGAGAGCCTACTCCACTGAACAAAGCAGTCGACCTGGCTCAGAACCGTCCTCTGTGGAAGCTGATGTCTACGTATGGTTCTACGCAGTCCTAATGGTGCATGCCAGAAAAGAAGAACACCTTCCTGTCACCCAAACAGCAGTGCTTTTAAAGCATTGAACAATGTGTGTGAACTGACCACAAATAACACGAATCTGTATAGCATTAAAAACACGAAATATTCCTAAGAATGCACTAAGTTATGTCTCATGGATCGGACCAGTGGCATCCTTGGCAAACAATCACAAACCAATTAATAATTGTTGATTATGATTCATTCTGATGCCAAATTACAAACTGCAAAAACACATTGTGCGTTAAACATGTATGTAAGCAGCTATTATGCAACTTACAGAAATTAGTCTCGGCTGCTTGGCAGTGTAAGTGGTGTTTGCTGTATAAGGTGGCGGTGGGTCACGACTCAGGTGGAAATGCCCAGAACCACCAGAAATGTGCATTAATGCCTGTAAATACACACAACAACTGACAGTGATAATCTTGCCATAAGTGTTATTACGCACTGCAAAAACATGATATACATTAGTGATGGGTTTATTCACTATAAGAGAAAATGATTTGATTCAATGCCGCAAATGCTTCGGTACAACCAAGTCAAAATGTTTGTTACGTGAGCTGTTACTGAATGGATTTCGGTTGTAAAACCCATAACGTGGCAATGGCTATAATAATTCTGAACAGTATTTTGGGTATTATGATCTGTATGCCTAGCTATTTTGCTTAATATTCGTGTCCTCTGTGTTACTCTTTGCAAACCAAATTTCCAGTTTCCGCCGATGTTTTGTGTACAGAGTAGACTATCTACATCTCACATAGTTAATGAACTGCTGTATGCATAAGTGCATTCACTAAAAACCATCAACTGTGCTGAACTGAAATTATCCATTCAATTGCACGATGCCAATCAAAAATTAGTCTGGCCAATTTACTCGATTTTTCCCACAGCTGTTGTTCACCTGTGCATGTTCAATGAGAACAAAAGAAACTAGGCGCCAAGCATGTACTCGCTAACACTTTGCGTTCGCAATATGTTGCCAGAACACCACCAGTGGAAGCCCGCCGCAGTAATGTTGAGAACGACCCCCCCGTCGACGGCCGGCCAGTCACCGGCCAGCCAGCCACACGCACTTCCCATGTACGGCACACAATTTTGAGAACGCCCCCTGTCACCAGCCAGCTGCGCGCGCAGACCCAGCCCAGACAGCTGTTCGCACTATGTTGTCATATCGCAGGATGGACACAAGCTTGTAACTAGGGTTCGCATTATGTTGCCATAGCAATGCAACCCGTGCCCAGATTGCAAATCCGCCTAATAGTGCACAACTAGGGGGCAGCCTCTACCACGACCCCAAGTTACATCCGGGTCCGTGCAGTAGTGTGGGCATATGGTCACGGACAGACACACAGGCGCGCGTGACCACAATACATTTTGCGTCGTCTGCGACTCACGCAAAATGTAATCAGTGGGAGTCACAGCAACTTCCATGTGTATGTTTGTCAACAAACACTCAACAGCGATCTTAATTAATCAGTCTATACTTCCTAATCACCAAACAGATCGGTTCCAATACCAACATTTCTCCAACATCCACACTTTTCTTCCTTTTTCCACCACGTAAAGCAACCCGTCCATCTGATCGTGCTCATTTTCATTCTATCTTTTACCTCATCCTCACATTCATCAGCCAGGTCTTGCTGCCATGTATCAGATGACTCCTCGTACATGACGTGTGCCTCAGTGCTTTGGCACTGTTGGTTAGTCGCCACATAAGAGCATCCGGGCAGTAAAAAACTGAGTGAGAATGTGCTAGCATGTTTATCTGTCTGATGCGAGGTGTAAATGATTTGCATATGGCACAGCCTCATCCAGAAAATGGTGTATATGTGAGTTCTGACAATCTCCAATAAGCAGATAACACACAAACACACAACCGTTTTGAGGCTCTTTCTCCGGGACCACCCAGGTGAACCAGTGCCAAAAGAAATTCTTCTGGGCTTTTATGGTGCAAGATAAGATAACAAAGGCAGACAAACAGACCATCCAGCTGGGTGCCACTCCATCCGGACTAACCAGTTGCCCACCTCCATCATGCCCCCATTTTTATGCCGGATGCCCTTCCTGTTGCAACCTTCCCTCATAATCCTGGCATGGGACTGGCACCAAATATGCTGGATTGCATATGCAGCGGCATGGTTAAAAAGCAGATAACAGTTCACTAAAACTGTCGTCACTGAGCTAAAAGAGAGTTGACACCGCATTCACCTTGTTCTTAGGATGATTGTAGATGCTCATGTGTGACTGCGAAAAAGACGGATACTTGACCAAATCCAGAATGCGAGTCCTGCTAATTGCTGACGACAGCTACAACCGAACATTATTTATTTTACTAATGTAACGACAACACAGCCATTTAATGCCTCTACATGCATTGTTATACATTTGCAAAACTGTTAACTACTGTACATACTTACTGAATACTGGATGTAAGTTCTGAACTTTATACATACCAGATGTCCTTCTAGATGCCAACTGTTATCACAGTTATAAAGACAAGTCGGGCTGGCCAAACACTACATGCTTTTCCCAGTATCAGAGAGCTGGTGGATTAACAGAGGAGATCCAGTGATTTTCCTGGCTGGAGTCAGTGCTCTGAGTTTTCTCATTACCTGGGTCAAGTCCCTCAGAAACAGAATGGCTGCAGATAACTAGCATGCATTTTTACAGGCCAGATGCCCTTCCCGAAGCTCTGTGGTGGCGTAGCACAGTGGTAACAGTGTTTGGCATATCAATGAAGTAACTTCACGTCCGGCCCGATTAGTACTGGAATGGGTGACCGCCTTCAGCAGGCGAACCACCTCAGTATTTCACAAAGCCACCCAGGCCAACTCAGCCTCCTACCCTCAGCGGGACGGGAAATGAGTACCAGCCAAAGTGCGGTGGTGCTCTGCGACTGGGGAGTAAAGGCAGGTATGGCTCTTTCAACTCATGGATAAACGTGTGGGTGGCAGGTAAAACTGTGTGATTCCTCGTTAACACGTGCCATACCTGAGCGCTGTAGAGGTGAGTCATGATAAATCGCTATACAAATCGATGGTTACTCTTACTCAACCGACAGCGTTGAAGCACTAAAGGGAGTTCAAAACACCAAGTCAACCAGAAAAAATCACCCACCAGACCATCACTTCTTAATTCACCCGAGGGAAGGGATGCTCCACCCTTCACACTGGCTCTCCAACCAAGAAAATATGTCACATTACTTTTATTATTTTTGGCCCGATTGCAAACCTGAAGGGCCATTATTTTCAGCCGAGTTTGTCTGTCTGTTTGTGTGTGTGTGTCTCTGACCAGCACTTCTACCCTTCAACATTGACCAATTTTGATGAAACTTGGTCACAAGGACCCTATTGTGATCTAGTTTGGCCGCGACCATAATGGTCCAGATCGGCCACAGAGGGACCGGATTTTATGGACGATATGAAAAAACGAAAACTGTACACCTACACCCACCGACGGCTTATTTGGCAGGTTTTCAATGTGTCGCTGGTCGTAGCGGTTAACAGTTGCCGTAACCGACAAATGACCCGTCTGTCCTTTCAGGAACACCCGGACGTATTCTACAAACAGAGACTTGCACTTCAGTGCTGTATATGCATTCACACCAGCATATTACTTCAACATTGATCACAAAATGTTCAACAGGGTCATCTGTGCAGTATCACCATATAAGGTGATGCAATAAGTTGTCGAAAGCACTCTTGCAATGCACGCTATCGACAAAAAATGTTGTCTCTCGTAGCTAGAATATTACATACATATTCATTGATGATCGAATGTATTCAGCACCCAACCACGCCACGGGGGTATGCAATCCAGCATATTCCTGTGCCTGTCCCAAGCCAGGAGGGTTGAAAGGGTTGTGGCAGGAAGGGCATCCAGCGTAAAAATGGGGGATTGATGGAGGTGGATTGCTGATTAGTCCGGATGGAGTGGCGCCCACCCAAATTGTAGGTGTGTCTGCCTCTTGTGATCCTCCCTAGCACCATAAAGTCCAGAAGAAGCTTTCTTTTGGCACCAGCACACTGGTAAAAAAAGGGCCATAAAACTGTTGTGGTAGTGGTGTATTCAACACCCATTTAACAGCCACTTAGCCACAACCATTAGCAGTTCCCGTTAGTGCTCTGACACCACTACTTGGGCGTCAGGAAGGACACCGGCCGATATCTGTGTTAACAGCTGTTTTCCTCAACACTGGTTAGCCAGTTTTCTTCCTCTGCTTGTTCCAGAACAGAAAGTTTTGGGACAAGTGGTACTTTTATCTGCCGAACAACCTTACTGTGACCCAAACGGCAGTGTCAAAGCATCCGGCCTGTAAAAACTGCTCTAATTATCCACAGAGTTTTTCTTTTTCTTTTGCGTGACATGACTCAACACGGAACAACTACTGAAGAGAAGCCAGGTAACTAGCACTGTGTGCATGTGTGTGTACTTAACAGCCAAATCACTCTGTAAGCAAAACTATGCTCAGCTTGGTGCTTCTGCGGCAAAAAACTTACGTCGGTATTCTGTCCGTTGACCAAGGTCTTCAGAGCCGCCGTCAAGAACTGGCTCCAGGTTTCCCAGTGACGGATCTGACAGCTTCCATTCCACAAACACCGACGAAAAGTTGTCGAACCTGCGACCGAGTTTATCGAACACCGAGATCGACAACGTCGTATGGTCCACGAGTGGCACAGGCACCTAGACAACACACACAGTGCGCACAAACACCATATACTACTGAACACATTGAAATGTTTGGTCCTGACAACTCCAACTTATAAAACTGTACTACAAAATTCACCTGTAATGTTAAATGTACAACCAACTTTCCATAAACACATCAGTAAACAAGTGCTCAGCAGTAGCTGAGATGAGTGACCATTTGGCCACAATGAACATGGGCCACTGTGCTCCTTTTTTCGCGCAGGTGGGGGAGCGGGGTCCCTATCTAACACAATATGGCCTGGGCCGAGGCCTACCTTCGTACCAAGTGGCATCTTGATCCATTCAGCCGTTTGGCCACAATACACCAACGTTACAGACAGACAGACAGGACAGACAGACAAACGATCGCCCAAAAATGGACTCTTACAATGCACGCAACCTTCACCGAGTGACTATCATTATTTTGGTATTCTACATCAAAAAGCACTCTTACTAAAACATACAAACTCAGTACTGACAGTGCCCAATACTGACAGAAAGTTGTAGTCAACAGAAACCTCAAAATTAATTCCAGCACCTTCCGCAATGTAATCCATCAATCAATTTATCTAACAGACAGACATCAGTTGCCTGAATTGGTCTATTCAGTTCTGATACTGAGTTGTAAGTCTTTCCCAACGTGTTACACTCAGTGTTAAATGAGCATCCAGGTGTTCTATGGCAGTCATCACCTCGAAGTTATCCTCACCACAGCTCGATAACCTGCTTCAGAAACTGACGACCAGACACATAATGCTGCATACATGAGATCGTTCAATTGTAAAGTTCTTACTTACTGGGTCATCGACTTCGGCTGATATCGGACACGGAGGAAGACCTTCCGGGTAACTGAGCAGTGGCACAACGTGCAGTCCAACTGGGTTTTCACAAGCAAACCTTCACAGCATTGTGACACGTTTGTTGGAGTATGAGATCGTAGAGCCAAAGAACACGTTAACTGCTATAACTTTGACAAGAATCTATACTATTATTAAAACTACTAGTGTTGGTGACACAAGGTTGTCGGTGGTGGGCGTAGCAGGCTGGAAGAAAATACTGAAGGGCTGGCCGGTGACGGGGGTCTTGTTC
>Ga0056108_1000641_pt1 | contig 10393 bp, 9 predicted proteins | sample WorMetG1BERMUDA1_FD_83875 | JGI IMG/M metagenome (GOLD analysis project Ga0056108, IMG submission 83875) | Marine gutless worms symbiont microbial communities from Max Planck institute for Marine Microbiology, Germany - Inanidrilus... ... | reverse complement strand
AGTAGTAGTAGTAGTAGTAGTAGTAGTAGTAGTAGTAGTAGTAGTAGTAGTAGTAGTAGTAGTAGTAGTAGTCGTAGTAGTAGTAGTAGTAGTAGTATGAGCAATGATGACAAACTCATGCACCACTCTAAAGGTGTATGTGTTGAGACAGAAACCACATTTGTTCATTCTGAGGTCATTAAATTGCAGCAGTGTTAGACTGGTCACTCGACTAGAACAGACAGTGGTAAGCTGTTGCTGCCTTGTTCTGTACGTCAGCAGCATGAATACCAGTAGTCAGAACTGCTGTTAGTTGTACTTATTACTCTGTGGACCGTTGCATTGTGTTATTTTGCTACTATTGACATTTGCTGTTGTTTAATAATAATATTATTTTTTCCCCTAGACAACTTAATGAGTTATTACAGCACTGCATAATAGTAACATGATTTTTTTTATCTTTTTTGTTCAGGAGGTGAAGCTAAAGAATGCTGGGTCGTGGTCAAGTCTTGCTAGTATGGCTTCATCACAGACTTCCGGCACTAGCACCGTTAAAAAGTCGACGACTGCCATGAGCTTCGAATTGTTCAAGAAAGCCGCCAAAGAGAAAGAGGAACGGGTATGTAGTCAAGCAGGACGTCATTGAAGGTTATGTCCGTGTATTGTCTGTGCTCAAGAAAATATAACTGCAACGCTGGAAACACTGCCAAGAGAAGAGTGAAGAATGCTGTTGTCCACAGCTGATATGACAGCACACATGTACACATTGCCGCAAAATTTTTATTGATTTTTGTTGAAAAGTCTCCAGAAATTACATGAATATGTATCTGTGGGACAGGTAACGAATTATTTGAATGCTGTAGGTGCAGTGTGGAAGTACTGGAAATCTTGAATTTAATTGATCCTTCTGGAAATTTTTAGCTGATGGAAACAACAACTTTAGAAGGCAATCCAGTCATAAACATTTTGCTCCAGTCCAATTGTTGGGAATGTGATGATTGTGGTATATATTTCGTATGATAGCTACATTTTGTGGGTGAACAACATCACTATGATGTCAGAGATTTTTGTTACTGGAATTTTGTTAAGATTGTCTCCTGGAAATTGTCTGGAAATGCCGTCATAATTTGGTGGGATTTGTAGACACCCTGAAGTGACAAACATGGCTGTGCTTCGCATTTAATAGTATAAAGTCTGCTAAGCTTTCGGGCTCAACATTTGTTTTTCACCACATAAAAACCTTGCATCAGTCGCCCCTCCGGATCCAAAAACACTGCCTAACCCGGATTCGGCTGGAAAGTGGCGATTGAAACAGTTCGTATGTGTGTGTGGCCAGCTTTGTTAGCTTTTGGCGTAACAAACTTCACTTTCTGTGTGTGAAGTTAATGTTACGATGGACTCGGTATTGACAGGAGCGGGTCAGTCGCGAGCAGGCGGAACTGCGGCGTCGCAAGTTGGAGCTGGAGCAGGCGGAGCGGACGAAGGCGGAGCGCGAGAGACAGCGAGCTCGCGAGGAGGAAGAAGCTCTGGACAGTGCACTGAAGGCGCAGCAGCGTGACACCGGCAGCCAGCCGAGCCAGCCCCTCACTGAGTCACAGCTCATGGCACAGAAGGAGCGCGAACGTCAACGTGAGCAGCAGAGACGACGACTGGCTGCAGTGAGTTGAGTCTATCGACAGTATTCACTGACTACTGCTGTAGAACACTTTTGTTTGACTGTCACTGAATGTGGCACTTTTGCATTTTAAATTAGGCATGTGTTGCCTTGACAGTTTTGTATCTTGATATTACCAGCATTCTTGATATTGAATAAGTTTACGTCTTTCTGTGTGCTCTTACAGATTTTCGAAGTTTAAGACCGTTTTTATTTATGTCAGTTATTTGTCTGAATTATTGAGATTTGTGACCAGTAATCAGAGATCCAGCATACGTGCTGGAGTGGCCTCCTTCCCTCTAGTGTATGTTGGGGGATAAAGGAAGATGGGGGTGCCGTGGGTGATTGTCCATGGTTGGGGTCTGTGCTTTGAAGTTCTTCAGTGCTAGGTCACTGTTGGTTGGCCTACAGCCGGCCTGTAAAAAGCCTTTTTCCAGTTATCCACAAAGGTTCCATTTTGTGTTACTTGGCCCAGTCTGAGGAGACTGTGGAAAGAAAGTCTGTAAAACAAAAGCTGAATGTAGTGTCGTAGTAGTAGTAGTAGTAGTAGTAGTAGTAGTAGTAGTAGTAGTAGTAGTAATAATATGACCAATGATGACAAACTCATGCACCACTCTAAAGGTGTACGTGTTGAGACAGAAACCACATTTGTTCACTCTGAGGTCATTAAATTGCAGCAGTGTTAGACAGTGTCACTGATCTGCCATTATCTTAATTGGAAGTGACAGTGTTCAATCATTTTTGGTGCACTGGTTGTTACATCAAAGCTTATACATATTTTACGGAATCATGTTTGACGTTTTGACTTTTAATGACTGTGCCTACAGGCAGGATGTTATTATAGTGCTGCATTTGACAAGTTGCCCCTTTGTGGGCATGGTCGTCGAAGTCGAATAACTTTTCATAGAATGTACGAATGTAATACCCATAGTCCAAAGGACCACAGGCCAATGCTGATCTCCAGTTTCCGAGACAAATGACCCATTAGTCATAAACCCACCAGCAAGCTGTGATTACTTTCTGGTAGGCCCACAGTTACCTTTCCAGCTTTAGAGCATCAGCACCCTTGGTCAGTACCAATTTACCCTTACGACCTTACCGTGTGATACTACACTACTACTGCATACGTGTAATGGCCTTTTTTCAGGACAATCTTGGTAAACATCTATATTATAAAAATCGGAAGCGTCTGTCTGTGCCACGGTCAGCACACAATCGACGATCGCCGCTACTTTCTAGCGCCCTGTGACAACAGGCCGCCAGCCACACCAGCACGGATTCCGCTTGGAGACACCCTGTGTGGCTACTGCACAGTGGTCTTGGTTTCCAGTGCCCTGTAGGCCATCGTAGCTACCGATGTGTTGTGCAGCTTGTTTGGGTTGTCGGATCGAATGGGCCCAAGGAATCATGTATTCGATTGGAGTCCAGATCCCCCATGGAAAGGGGCAATTTTGGGTGAAAGGGGTGCCCATCGTAAGGTACAGAGACTTTCGGCCCTGAGCTGTGCAGAAACAGTTTAACCGATTGATTTGCTGTTTGGGTTTGGACTCTGCTGAGCCGAAGTAAGCACAAGTTCAATCGTATTCACAAGATGGCGCCAATGTGCCCACATGGGAGGGCACATTGGTACCACCTGGCAAATACTATTGAACCGTCTGCTGCGGCGGCGATGCGGTCTTTTGTCAAATTACTTTGACCACTTGTTATTATGGCCGCCCTATGTAATAGGGGGGCCAGTCTATCTTTTCTTCCTCACCTAATCTCAGCCGTCGCAGATTGGATGTCTACCATACTTCGACACATGGTGTGGCCGTAGTTCGAATTTAGAATGCAGGTCTGAAATGTGCTGCACGCGGCTCGCTGTAAATACAGGATGCAAAAAATCGCCATCTCTGCACCATCGCGTAACTTTGTCGGGCCGTATCTTTGCAATTCAGGCACATATTGACAATCGGAAAAACCTGGTAAACAGCAATATGTCCTCCACATGTCCTCATAATATGGTGAACTTCGGCCTACTACCGGCTGACATCTGTTGGCAAGTTTGAGGCACCCCTGCAGATTTCAATGGGTTTCCCGTCTTGGCAGCATGCACTTTACTAGTGGGCATTAGCCAAACTTTGCGGCGTTGAACGGAGGGCGCCACCTATATTCGGCAGAGCGGCATCATGTTGGGCATTGTCGCACATTTCTAGTTAGTATTGTTGTCGTCGTTGGCACTGACTTAAGAGTGCCAGCATAAAGGGAGCATCACCCCTTCCATCAGATGTCAATGAGGGAAGAAGAAAGAACAAGTCCAGGCCACTGGTTAGGGTTAGTGCTTTCTTTTCCCTTCAGTGCTTTGTCACTGATGGTTGGGTGACAGGAAGGACATCCGGTCTGTAAAAGAACCCTGTGGCACTAGTTCCCAGAGGTTCTGTTGCAGAACAGATGGAATATAAGGACCTGAGATGGAACCAGGGAAACTGGGTGACCCAGGTTCACCTGTAAAAATGGTCATTAAGTGGAATTATTATTGTTATTTTTACTATTATTATCCACATCACAGCACTAGCTAGATGTGGCCTATTGCTATAGACAGAGTAGCATAATCTGTTGGTCAGTTTGTCTGTGGTGACTGTGAACCCTGCAAAAACTGCTGAACTGACTGAGATGCTATTTGGGATGTTGACTCGGGTAGACCCAAGGAACTATATATTAGATGGGGTCCACATCCCCCACGGGAAGGGGCACTTTTGAGGGAGGGGATGCCATCTGGATTTCTCCACATGCTGTTGACCAGAATTCCAGTTGGCCGGCTGCAGAAACAGTCGAGTGTTATGTTATATTTTCCCAATGAAAAATCGCCACTGTGATGCAGCCTCTTCTGAAAATTCTTTGACCACTTGTTGTGTTTGTTGCTGTTTAAACACAGAGAGCAAACCAGATTGACATGACTGCACAGAGTGAACTGATGGCATCGTTTGAAGAAAACCTCTGAACAGTTGTCATCATCTTCACCATTGCTGACTCTGTGTTTGCCTGCTCAACATGTCCTGCTAATAAGATGTAACATCACTGGCCATTGTTGTGGATTACTTGTGTATATGGTTTATTTATAAGAAGAAATAATTCTGTGATGTGTTGATGAATCTTCATATAATGTTAGGCTAATTATCAGACTGCTACGATGCTACGCAGTTGAGCGTCGGCGTCCAATTTAGGGTTGTTGAAGAAATTTCCATTGTGGCATATTCTAGCTGGTGAATTCTGCTGTTCATAATAGCTGCCGACCACGAAGCATTTTTGTGCTGCTGTCGTTTCCAGTCATGCGCAGTTGTGGTAAATATTTTGTGGTGCCTAGAGTCGACTGCTACGTACATGTCTGCATATTTGTTCTTTTTTCACGGTCTATTTTAATACAGTACCCTGTAGCCACGCGTTCTTTTTCATTAATCTTGTTGCGTGTATATGCCAAGCTCAGTTGGTGATCCTGTCGTCGAATTACGAGTTGTAACAATTTTTAGCACCATAAACATCTCTTGTAATTGGTGATATTTCAGTTTTCGTGACAGTGTCGTTGTACGTTTGTGATTTGTGTTTAGTCCAGAATGTACGTCCCAAGCTTGCAGTTTGCAAGACCAAGTTTACTGACTGTTTTCTAGTAAAGCATCAGCTACTGGCCCGCCTGTATAGTGATTCTAAGTTTTATTATTATTATTGATAATATATAATAATCATCATCATAATCGTTTCTGGATTTCATCACCAAAGTACTTAGCATCATTCATGTCCAACAGCCTCGGAAGCAGCTGACTTTTTCCGTTCGGGATTGTGGGACACAAGGTTGTCCAGGATTTTTTCCACTGTATAATCAGAAAAAACATAACAGGCACGCATAACTGAAATCCAGTGGAACAGAAGACAGTATTATTGTTGGCTGCATTTGCAAAATTGAAACTTAAATTATTCACCTGTTTTTATACAGTGCTGTGAAAATACGTTCCACTGTGCTGCACTTAGAACAACATATCTTGTACAGATATGAGAGTATAATTGACAAGTTGATGTCTGTTATTATCTTGTATTGTAACTGTGCACTTATCGAGTGTGGTTAGTTGTGCGTGGTAGATATGGGTCCTTTGGTGCTTGTGGAGTAGTTGCTCCAACAGTCGGCTGTTGTACGTGTACACTGTGACAGACTGGTGTGTTGTGTGTGATTTTCTACTTGTAATGAAGACTGGACATTGATGATTGTGTGGTGTGGCTGTGTGCGTTAGTCATGTGAACATTAGTGCATTACAAGCATTTGTTACCAGTTCGTTGTTTTGCCTTGGACTTCCTCTTTGCAAAAGTAAAGCCCAAAAGTAAAATTTTTTCCAAGTTTTGCTTACCAGTTATTTCATGACTGCTATACTTTGTACAAAAAGTGATGAATGTTATGTGTATAAGTCATAACTGCGTCTAGGATGTGGCACGGGTTTTTACCCGCACGACGCTATGCTAGTGCAATATGGCCGTGTCCTATGAAAATGGCTATATGGATTGAGTTGTTTTTTGGAATAGTGTCTCCGCTTGCCCTATGCTGTGATGTAAGGGAATTTGTGTACCTTCAGAAATAAGGGTACTTGTCTCTGGAACTTTGCCCCAAACTCTAGACTTGGAAACAATTTTGCCATGGTGTCAACTTGTCTCACATGTTGTCAACTTAGTTCAACCAAAGATCATCTCCAGTTTATCACACTGAGCGTCCACCTTTGTATATAACATGATGGGTCTAACAAAGTGCATCGTGTGGGTTCGTCTGCGATGCTGAGAGTAACTCTTTTACAGGCCAGATGGCTGTCCTGTTGATCAGACATTAGAGGAGGAAAGGCAGGTCAAAATGCAACCGAGATGACAAGTGGCTGTGAAGCTGTAAGTTGAATATGGAACTAATGAAAGCTTTTTAAGTGTCTGATGGCAAGTGTAGCATTGACTTTCACAAGCAGAATGCAGATTTTGAGAATGGAAAGGAGCAATTGGGTAGGTAGAAAACGAAGCATTGAGGGCTAGTTGAATTGCAACATAGGCACCACTGGATAGCACATAAGACATGATGAACAGCTGTGGTGAAAACAACAATGAAAAGGAAACCAACCAGGCATAGGCGAGTACAAGCACTCGCTGACATTTCGCGTTCGCGGCATGTTGTCATAGCAACGAAACCTGTGCACCGATTGCAAATCTGCCCAATAGTGCACATTCCCCCAAGTTACATCTGGGTCCGTGCAGTAGTGTGGGCATGCGGCGATGGACAAACAGACACACAAACGCGTGTGACCAGTATACATTTCGCATCGGCTGCGACTCGTGCGAAATGTAATGAGAAAGAAAACCAGCGGAGTTACTGTGTGCTATACAGTGCTATGCACTAAAGACAACAGCCGAAGATAGGATGCTTGGCAGCAGTTGTCATAACCTCCTGTTCCATGGAAGACTGCTGCTTATGGGATGCCAAACAAGTACATACTACATACAGGGTGTCTATCACTCCTGGAAATCCTGCAAATCTACTGAAAATTTACAGTCTTCTGGAAATTTTCTGGTTTAGTTTGTGAGTTTGCGCATTTGTCGCAATTCTTGTACTTAAGAGTGTATCAGTACAAAATATCTCGTGGTAAAGCAGGATCAATTGATATTGAGGTTAGTAATCTCGGTAACTGTCTGCTAAGTCACCTATTGATTGGATGACAGGCGTCAGATGGGGCCTATCACTTTAGTTTACTTTCTGCTTCAAAAAAACTGCACAGTGTACTTAATTTTGGTCAAAATGTCTACTGGAAATCATACCTGCTGATCTGTTAGACATTCTGACATGACTAGCAGAATATTACAATTTTGCATGGTCCTTCTCTGATTCTGATAAAAGCAAACCTTTTAGCTGCTAGAAATGTTACATTGATGCTGGCCAGAAATTGCATTCTCGTAGAATGTGCATGAGCCAGATTCTGTTCAAGTCTGTTGATGACTGACAAGTTTTTTAATGGCTTGCAGACTTGTGTCCCTCCAGTAGACATCTGAGCAATGGTGGTTGTCTGGAGGATAAGATGGAAGATTATCAGAATTGTATTGTTTCACAGTTGTGCACAATAACATGTCGACACATGAGCAGTTACAGACAACTACTGGTTTGGGTTTTCATAAGTTTTTCTGCATCTGTATTAACTAGGGCCAATTTGCTTGTGTTGGGATTAGTTTTTGTGTCTGTATATTTGTTTATTTTTTGGTTACTGATTGCTTATAAAGACTTTGTCTCTGAAATGACCTACTCACAGGTTTGTGACGTTGTTTTGAAATCGTTGACCAGATTAGCAATGCATGTAATATATTTGATGTATACATTACATGTATCTATATGTGTGTATGTTCTAAGTTGATGTAGTAGACAGCTGTTGTTCAGCAACATTACATCGTACAGGCCTGTATGCCGTTACAATCAGGGTCACCACTTCCAAGACAGCACAAGTTTCCTAACTTCCAGTCACCTGTGGAACCAATGGGCACTGAGCTGTCCGGTAACACTGGCTGTCAGAAAATGGTACCTGAAATAAGTGCCACTTAAACCAGTCTGGTCCACGTACTGAAGTTCAAGTAATGTGGATTTGATAAAAAATAGATGTAGGGGGTACTGGAAATACCAAGTTTTCCCAGACTTGTCTTTAATTCTGACTTTTCCAGGTATTGAGGTTTTTCAGATTAGTGGTTGCTCGGTATAATGGCTTTAATTCAGTACAAGATTTTCTGAATGTAGAGAAAACCAGCGACTTTCAATATATCATCAAACGAACCCGGTGATCTCACAGTAGCTGTAAGCTGTGATACAAAAAGTGCTCTGTAAACTTGCTTTTATTATTCTGGAATATAAAATAGGTTTTGGGGGTGATATCCTAAGTATTTACCTTAGTGTCACATTTCTACTTGTATGTTTCATGAGAGAATTTAGAACATGGCTGCAATTTATATTACTGACTGGTTGGAGTTAACGTCCCTTTTCAGCACATATACGGCTATATCACAGACGATTATATTACTGGCAAGCACAGCACAAAGTTGTGTGTCAGTTCAATGATACGACAAATTTCCGACATTTTCCAAAATTCCATAGGGCATGCAAAATTGCAGGCTCTAGTAGTCCTCTATTTACTGCAAGGCTCAGTGCTTTATAGGCCGCTGTGCCAGAATGTCTAGCATACCGCTTGAACTGTGCAGAAAATGGCAATTTTGTCTCACCAGTACTGTTGCTAACTGTAAGACATTCACAGTACATATGAGACCTTTCGTGGCATTTCTGCTGTCATGTCATCCGGCACATGCATCCTAAAGGCATAATTTCAATCCAGACGCATTCCTGATAAACTAAACAACTTTCATGTTTGTGGTTGAGGAATGAGTCATCTGATGGTTGCAGCTACAGTGTCTTTGAGCAACATGGCAAATAGCATTCAATGACATATAGGTGCCATGTTGTACCTAAGAACCCCAAATTTTGGTTGTTTTCAATAATCAGATCCTGTTGTAAGAAAACATTCACAATTATGCCTTACCCGTGACCAGCTTGTCTAAAAGGAAACCTCATATTCTGTCATTTTGTTATGCTGACTTGCATGCTGTCCTGTTTATGCTTGCTGCTGTTAAGTTGCTAGCCAGTGTTTTCTCACAATTTTTTGTAGTTCAACAATATAACTATATCACTATACGAGATGTGTGTTTGTCAGCTGTACAGTAGTATGCTGAACAATTGCAGAGGGTTCGACGGTGTCCTCTACAAACTGTGACTGTTGCTGGCATCTTGATTAGCAGCGTCAAGGTATTAGCCACGCTGACGTGAGCCGAAGCTGATAGATGTGGCTGGACCTCTGGCTGGCGTTGAATAATAGGCGCCAGTCAGTCAGGCCTAAGCCAGACAGTAGGCCACGTCTTGAAGGGGCACGTTAGAAGTAACCTGACAAGCTGTTCACGCCTACTCAGCCCTCCTCACCCTACATATCATGCATACACACGCATACACTCATCAACCAAATCCCCTCCACTCCTGGGCTAGCACATTGGGCCTGTATACAAAAGGCCTCAGTGTTGGGGTCCAGAGAAGCTGGACCCGTGCCCACAGTAACGAACGAACGACAACATTTTAAAATTTAAATTCACAGGAAATCACATATGTCACATTATACATTTTCAAGCTTAACAAACAGTAATTCAATGGACATACAGAAAATTACGACGTGCACTTCAGAATACGACACTGTAAACGGTGAAATTTTGTTAACAACAGTGACCAACCACAAAAAACGAAATGGTGAGAATACATCGAACCAAACAAGTATAATAATTTCAGAAAACTACACAAAACTGAATATATGTACTGTTCAACCAATTGATGCCAATTTTCATTTTTTTAAAAATGGTATAGAAGTTTCTGAACAACAGTAACACAAAAAAGCAAAAAGTTAAGAACAAAGACGTCGGCGTGACAACATTCTGTTGTGAACAAGCAAAAAACAGGCAGACTGCGTTCTACGGCAACGACCGCAGGACGTCAGCGAGCCACTTGTCAGCATCTGGGATATCTTCCAGCAGCCCTGCACAACACCACAGCCATTAACTAGTGCAGTTAGTTAGTTGGTGTTTAACGTCCCTTTTCAGCACAAATACGGCTATAGCAGAGACGAAAGGTCAGGGATGGAAAGTTATCCGTACCCAGTGAAGGAAGGCTAGCGATATATTAACGTCATCTTGGCT
>Ga0056108_1000640_pt1 | contig 10395 bp, 5 predicted proteins | sample WorMetG1BERMUDA1_FD_83875 | JGI IMG/M metagenome (GOLD analysis project Ga0056108, IMG submission 83875) | Marine gutless worms symbiont microbial communities from Max Planck institute for Marine Microbiology, Germany - Inanidrilus... ... | reverse complement strand
CTCTTACGGTTGAGGCGCTACAAGGCAAAATGTGTCAAAACTCGCTGCCTTGAGGAGTGGGTAGGTCACTTGGAGCCAAAATTTCAGGGGGAAGGGGTCGTCCCTGGGGAATATTTTTTGATTTCTACAAAACTAGACACATTTTGCTATCCAGCGGTGCAAACTGCATCGTGCTATGTGCCGTCGTTTTGACACAATACCGGCGTGTGACGGACAGACGGACAGACAGATGGAATTGCCGTAGCTAATGCAGCACTTGCAATGCGAGCATTGCGCGCGCTGTAAAAATTACTGGTAATATTCCCAATGTTACTATTACCGGTAATTACCAGTAATATTACCAGTAATATTACCAGTAATTAGGTCCATATTATTCCTATTACTACAACGTTCTTGTCTGATATCTTTAATGTTTAGGACCATTTTATTCTGTTTGTAGGTAGGTACCGTATTTCCTCGAATAGAAGCCCCCGGCCTCTATTAGCACAATCATGTTAGACCCCCGGCCTGTATTCGACGCCCGGCCTGTATTCAAGGCCCGGCCTCTATTAGCACATTTGCATTACGATGAACTGATGGTAACATTATGTGTATTTCACAGAAACAATAAGCACGTTTGTTGAAAGGTTAGTGATAGATTTAGATTGGGAATCTGAATAAGGAAGCCAAAATATTGATAGACCTAGCTTCATATCATGCCATGACACACACTAATGACACGCAGACAGTGCGTACCTGCCAGACTCGATCAGTATGTAAACCACGACCTCGGCTTTTATTCAAGGCCCGGCTTGAATTCAAGGCCCGGCCTCTATTAGCACAATTACGTCAGACCCCCGGCCTGTATTCGAGGCCCGGCTTGTATTTAAGGCCTGGCTTCTATTTGAGGAAATACAGTAACAATTCAAGAAACTGTCAACACACCGTTTATGAACTTGGGACAATTTCTAGATGTTTTGTTACTTATTTAATCACAGTGCATGAACGTAACAGTCAGACAGATGACAGACAGATGGACAGACAGACAGGATTGTTATGGCAATACCACACTTTGCACTAAAGTGCACTGTATGGTAAAAAGTAAAGTAAAGTAAATGTAGATTTGTATAGCACTTTCTCATGAGAAACTAATCTCTAAAGCACTGAGGTATGGCACGCGTTAATGAAGGATCACACAGTTTTACCTGCCACCCACACATGGAATGAACCATACCTGCCTTTGCTCCCCAACTGCAGAAATACAGTTCTCTGATCATTATCTTCTGTGACCTAGCATGGCTGTAATTGCAGGCTCGTCGATGACACATTGTGAGTCGTAAATGCAACCACCACCGTCATACAGTTTAGAAATTCCGATCATTGTCTTTCCCTCATGCTTACGCTATCGCGCGTTGCAAATATGGGCCTTCCAACCGAGACTGCGGAGATGCAGACGGGCATTTGTTTTATAAAGGAGGTGATGCTGCAGTGGTCTGAGTCCGAGGCCAAAATTCAAACATCGGTTATGACATACCGAAACCGGTCATCAGTTATTTACCAGTTACTGGTTAACTGATCAGTAATGCACATCCTTACTAAAAACATTCAAAGTTTGAATGTCATCGAATGAAAATGCGAACTTTGTCACATCCATACTACGTGGATCTGTAACAGAAACTTAACAGAAAAAAATGGAAAGTAAAAACTGAGTAGAACAGAACTCGGTGAAGGCAGTCTTGAAAGAAGCCAGCAGTGCATGGTGAAAAGGTAGCACTGAGCGAGTTTCAAACCATTGAAGATAGAAAAAACACAACATGTAGAAATATGTACACATATGTATATTCATAGGCCTATGAAATGTTAACCATTCTGTAGTTCATTGGACTGTGCAAGCTTGGCTTAGTGGTAGTGCCAGGCCCAGTTAGTACTGGGATGTGTGACCATCTGCAGGCGAGTAAACCACCTCGGTTTGTAATCAGCCACGGGCCAACTCAGCCTTCTACCCGCAGTGGGATGTGAAATGAGTACCGGCCACTGCAGTGATGCTCTGCGGCCGAATTTTTTTTGTGTGTGTGGAAAATAAAGATGTGTTGGTTTCTTTGCAAAACAGAAATTGAAATATAATTACAGTAAATAAGTGACAAAATAAGCAGCTGGATGTACTAACTTAGGACACTAAATGTCCTCAGTCAAACAATTTATCGACTTGACCGATTATTAACACCTTTGGTCTCACAATATACCAACCTGAACGATTACCAGTACTTTCGGTCTAACAATATACTGACCTAACCAACTACTAAAGTCAACAATACTGAATGACATGCAGTTACATTGTAGACATCGACGGCAACGCTATAACCGCTTGACGAATGCATGCTACGCTACACAGTAGATGCCTAGTATCAACGCTACTACTTGACTCCGCACGTAGTCAATCAACTATCACGTGACCACACAAGGTCACACAAGGTCACAACTGACCTTCAAGACGACTGACGATAATTGTCGACAAGTGACTTTAAATTTGTTACTAGTCGACAAACGATGCAAAGTTACACTGACTGACTCCGAACACATCCCTAGCATTGTTGTTTCGTTTGTCAGTTATGTAGGCCTTCTGTAATGTATTGGCTACAACATGCTGCAACGGAATGATGAGTGGCTGCACGTCACTGTAGACTTACAGCGTATTGGCCTAGACGTTTATGATGATATTTTACTTTGCTGTCTTCGTTTAATCTGATTTGCATTAAGATGATGCTGAATATGGCGAACACAAAATAATATCTTTAAAGGTTTGGTAATATTACCAGTAATTTTGAATATTACGTTACCGAAAATTACAGTAATATTAATGTAATATTAAGGTAATTTAAAAAACACTTCGAACCCTACTATTTATACTGATGGTGCTGAAAGTAAGGGCAAATAGTGCATAACCTGCGTGGATTGCCTGTTGTCACACCATGCCTCATGAAATCTAAATCCCATTAAGTATCCTGGTATAGAAAATAGAAATCAAAGTTAAACAGTATAATTTATGAGAGTTCACAAGCTAACATAGCCAACTTTATTTCTGTAATGTCTCACTGTATTGCAAATAAAATATAATTTGCTACCTTGGCATATACGATAAAAGTAGTGTAGTAGGTCTCACAAGATGTTGTGATAAGTTGCTGCAGACTTTTAAAGCCACAAATGCTATTTCTACAAAGCAGTTGGGGAAGGCATTGTTTTGAAAATATATAGCAGCTTGAAAACCTTTGTCTCAGTGACAGATTTGCTGATTACAAAACTGCAGAAAAAGTCACGGTGGAGTATGCACATTATCCAATGGTGTTGTGATCTAAAGAAAGTGCAGAGTTATTTAACTGTAAACTATCTGACAATGTCAAAATTGCTGTTTTTGTTTTACTTATTGACTCTACCTGTGCCACTCGTTAGTATGATGTTTCTTGCATATAGTCAAGTCACTGTCAGATGTCAAATTTTTTTTTTAAATTTATATTCTGTATTTCCTTTGTAATAAAATGTTGTGGTATCTATAATTTATTTTATACTAGTGGTATAGGAACATTTATGCTAAACAGAATAGGCACAATATACATAGGCATACATGATAAAGAATCATTTGTTGCTTCAAGAACCATTCACTGACAACAGTTAACCATATGATAACTGTTTTTGTCAGTGAGTGGTTCACTGAAAATAGTCTTAAAGGGCACATTTGTCAGTAAAACCTTTTTAGCGACATATTTATGGAGGCATTGCCATCTGGCGCCCTTCAAATAGTTCTGACAAATTAATTATTAAGTGGAAAATCGACAAATTCATATTTGTCACATTGACAGGAGTTAACTACAACATTTCAGTTGAAGTGAAAGCATTACCGAACTTTCTAACTCGTAAGCCACTGTAAAAATTGAGCCATAGCCAGCCAGAGAAACCATGGCTTTTGGCATTTCTCTGACAGTATGTGTACTGGTGAGTAGTCCTTGCCCACTGTGTTAACAGTCTTCCAGTAATTATGAGACCATGAAGCTGTTGAATTATTGTAGTGGCTCTGAATGACATTCTCTGTCTGAGGACTAACTGTTGTACGCTGTACATTGTAGAAGGCAATAGCTGCAAGTTTGGGCCTGAGAACGGAGTTGACATTGCAACACACTGCTACAGATGACGTTGTAGTTGATTTTCCAGACATCGGTGTTCACCTCACATACAGCTGTCAATCTTTAGCCAAGAACTTTTCCTTGCCACTCTGTAAGCATTCTAGTTTGCTTACTGTTGTTTTTTTCATGTTGATACAGATTATGATTGTGATTAAATTATTATTACCCCATCAGAAGAGGTTATGCTTTTGGCTAGGTTTGCTTGTTTGTCTGTCTTGTCAGCAGGACTAATCAAATTTGTGAACAAATTTTTGTGAAATTTTTGGAACTACGTGCATTTCGAGCGTTATGTATAAAAACAGTCTGTTAGGTTTTAGTGGTGACCTGGAAGACTGGAACCTACTGTAGGAAACAATAAATTTGTGTGTTTTATGTAACACTGGGGGTTTCACCCCTACACTGTCTGGTGTCTAAGGACTTATTGTGCTGCACACTGCCCTTCCCCTTTCTCCTTTTCTTCTCCTTTCCTTTTTCAGTACTCTCTTCAAGGGCGTGGAGGTGACATACTGTGTCATTAGATTGTCCATCTGTAGGCAGCAGCTATAGAAGTGATGACTGCAGTCAGCAGCAGCAGCCTGTGGACACTACTGTACACAGCATCTGCCCGTCCACTTGAATGGCTACATGGCAAACTGCTGTTTTAGATGCTCCACCACCATTTATTGTATCTAAATTCTCATCAATACAGATCTGTATCTCATAATGAATTACACCAGTATATTGTGATCACTGAGGGCTTGCTCTTGACATATTGCACTAACGTAAGCGAAAAATAATTGCTGAGATAGAAAACTGCGTTCCATTTTGGACATTTTATAGTGTAGATGTATTGCAGTATTGAATAGGTCACTGATGTCTGAGCACTGACATAAGCAAGTTTCCTTTCCTCAGCAGTCCGGTGGTGGATGAAGAAAGGATGAGGATAGTGGGTGATTTTCACTGGTTGGATCAGTGCTTTGAGTTTCCTTCAGTGCTTTGATACTGTTGGTTGAGTGACAGGAAGGACGTCTGACCCATAGAAACCTGTGTAACATTTCTCAAAAGGTTCTGTCCTAGAACAAGCGGAGGAAGAAGTCCAGCTAATCCAGATTCACCTGAACTGTGGCTGTTAAAACAGTATATTGCATTATTGAAAACCAGTGCAGGAATCTTAGTATGGTAACTGCTGTTAGGTAAACCAAGATATGTCGCTTTTTCGCCTTTTTTTCAAAATGGCGGCCGTCTGCCACCTTGGATTTGTTGTGTGCACATTTGAACCACCCACAGACAGCACTCGGTAGTGTTTATCATTGTAAAAAATTGACTGGAATCCATGCAGTAGTTTCAACAATGTGAAGGTTTTAATATTTATAGCATTTGTCTTGAAAATGCTTATTCACTCCCCAAAATGGGTTTTTGGGACATTTGACCCCATAAGTGGGCAGCATTATCAATGCCACCCTTAAAAAGTTCATCCCTCGGCAGATCCACGTCATATGAGGTATAAATCGCAAAGATTGGTCAACCTGTTTTTGCACAGCTCACGGCAGTGTCCCGCCCTTTTCCCCTCCAAAATTGCCCCTTCTCATGAGGGGATCGTTGCCCCCATCTAACACATGGTTCCCTGATCCGACCCCCAAGTCCACAACCCAAACGGCATATCGATCAGTTCAGCCATTTTTGCACTACTCACGGCAGAGTGTCCCTATACTTTGCAATGGGTCACCCCTTCCCCCCTCAAAATTGCCCCTTCCCATGGGGAGATCTGGACCCCCATCTAATACATGGTTCCTTGGGCACACCCAAGCCCAAATCGATTGGTGCATCCATTTTTGCAGGGCTCACGACTGTGACAGACAGACAGACAGACTGACCGACAGACAGACCATGCTACTCGGTTTGTAACAATAGGCCGTATCTAGCTGATGCTGCGATGCGGCCTAATAATACATCTAGTCTGTACGAAGTTGAAATTTTTATACTAAATTTTACCACTGTTGGGGTGATACAAGTGTTCTTCACACATCTTCTTTGTGCATACTTTACAAGCCTTAAAATTAATTTCTTTGCCAACGACGTTCATGAAGTATATTCATAACTGTGTGATGAATTGTTAGGTGATAGTTTATCACCAACGGAAGCTTCATCTAAAGTTATATCGCGGCTGCAGGATTATGCGAGCATCAGCAGCAGCAGTGACACTAAGCAGCTTGCAGTTGTTGCTTTTCTCTATGTTTTCTGTGGCATTGCTCCAACAAATGGGTGAGATTTGCAGTACACGGAGAATTCTGATTGGCATGTGTGATTAAAAATTTTTTAAAAAGTTTTTTTGTGTGGATTTCTGACAGTACTGATAGTTCTGTATTGATAGCTGCAAGTTATTTCTGTTGAGTAGAATAATGGCACTGACACTGAATCTTGTTTTCAGTTTTATGATAATTAAGCAGCATTTTGTGCATTATTTGTCGATCTTAAAATGATGAATCAGATGCAGTGATTGTCTCACAGTTGTCTATGTGTCGATATGAGTGTCAAAGTATATCTCTGGTCGATATCAAAAGTATGCACACAATCATTAAGATTGTGTGATATTGTACGGAAGAGTGTGCCAAGCGTGATGCAAAGCTGCTCTGAGCAAACCCAATTGTTAATGGTAGATCTTTGTTGCCACAATTGAAGCTGTATCAAACTGTGCATATATAATACAGACAGTTTCACAAGTTTTAGAGAACTTGCAGTTTATTATTATTCTGCTGGTTGCTAGCACTGAAGCTTTGGCTTACAGTAAAAGTATCAGATGTATATTAGTCACCTGACAAACCTGCATATGCATGTGTATAATGTTTCATGTATGTGTGTATGTGCATGTGTGTTGCTTTCAAGCACGGCGTCTGGTGTACACATTTCTGTGCACTCAGCGCTGCCGACGAGTGCGGGACTCGGCAGTTCAGCAGCATTCGCAACGTGCCTCGTGACGTCATTGCTGATAGGCTTTGGTCACATCTCGCCACGTCCGCAGCCCGATGACGGAGATGCTGGCATCGTGCGACTGACTGAGAGCGATCTACGATTGATCAACAGCTGGTCATTCGTGGTGGAGAAAATCATTCACGGCCGACCTTCGGGCATTGACAACTCCATCAGCACATATGGTCTGGATCGCCGATTTTTATCACAACTACTCGAACCTTTCCTTGCTTGTTTAGACTTAGGACTTCCCACACCTGCTGATACATGGGGCAGATGGCATCATCCTCCATTCTTCTTTGTTTGCAGCCAGCTCCTATGCAACCTGTTAAGTTGTTTGATTCCATTGTCCATTGTCCACTTGCCACTCAACTTTCCAGTTTGGAGTTCTGTTGACTAGTTTTGTCTCCTGGCGTTCATGGTACATGCCAAATGTTGCTGATACCATGTAGTCCACATTTACCCAAGACCTGATTGGTGGAGGTTACTCTTGTAAGTTTATAAAGCTCTTTCTTAAATGTGTGGCAGCTGTTGGTCAGTTCTTGATGATTTTCGGCATGTATTTCATCTGCTGTGTACACTAGGTGGCGCTCTGTGCTTTAAAGCTGGACATATTGAACAGCTAACTGCGTGAGTAGCATGCATCTTAATTCATAATGACAGTATGATTTATCATTGATCTCGTTAACTTAATGTTAGTCTTGTTGAAAGTTGAAATGGGGCTGACTGTCTTTGCTATAATATGTACGTTTCTTACCTAAGTTATTTGCGTAAATTTCTAAATGCGAGTTTCCATTTTGTCATGGTTTTGTTGTGAAAAGGTTGTCGTTTCTTGGTGATGATACAGCCTGCCTACGTGAAGGGCTGTGAGTGGCTTTGTTGTCATGTCAATTGTCATTGCAGAATGCCGCAGTTCCAGATTCTGCTCATCAACACACACGTACCTCGCAGCACCAAGCAGCTCGTTGAAGACGTTCGGCAGAAGCACAGCAAGGCATGAGACGCAGTGTTCCTTATAATGTTACTACTACTACACTACATCCACTTTAATGGCCTTTTTTCCAGGAAAACCTGGGTAAGCCGGCACCAGAAAGGTAAACCATTCTGGATTTTACTGGAGCAAGAGATGATGGGGTGGCAGTGGCATCAGCTGGACCATATGCAAATCAATTGCGCCTTGCTCCAGACAATCATGCCAGTACCTCACCACTCAGTTTTTACAGGCCGGATGCCCTTTCTGCCGCCCAACCAACAGCATCAAAGCACTGAAGTCTGAAGGCAGGTTCTTTATGATGTTGTCAGTGTACATTCTGTGTTATCGTCGTCAGTTCGTCACTGCCATTATTACCAATCAGTTTAATGCTGCTCTGCCCTGATGGTCCACGTAGAGCAGCTGATCGTCTCTATGTATGTGTTTGTGTGCAGACAATAATTTTTAAACTAAATGACCTTTGACCTAGATATGTGGCATGATGGCTCACCTTAATCCTATTTAGGTCAGGTTTGAAGGTCATCTAATTTCACTGTCACATGATAAAAAATCTTTTTTTGCTATGGATACACATTATGATGGGAGGTGAGCCAACCATAGCTAAAAAGCAGACTGAATTTGAAACTGTAAGTAAGTAACAGCCAACCAGTTGGTTGTCTAGTTCTTTGTGGTAAAGAGGTTGGTTCAAGTGAGGCCTTCTAGTTGCCTCTGTTGTCAAATGCCAAGGATGATTGGAAGTCAAAAGCAACACGTTGAAGGCAACACAATACCAACAGGATGTCCAGTTGCCAGTTGCCTATTGACACAATAAACACACTTCACCATCTGTAGTTGATACACAGAAAATCACATTCATATGACCACTGAAATTACATGGTGTGAAATGTGGCGCTGTTTCATGGTGCTACCTGGCAGCACAGAGAAGTAGAACACAGATGTATGCAAAGATGGAACCAGGTCTCTGGGTCACGGGTCACCGGGTCAGCAATTTTGGCCGGGTCGGGTCACGGGTCAGTGTGTCAGACCCGATGTTTGACCTGGTTTTGAGTTTTAACATGCACATTTATCATGGCGTTGTTTCTACAGACTAACACCATCTCAGCAAACTAATATCTGCATACTTTCATGCCGTCTACTCTAAAAGCATAGATTCTGACAATCTACTGATGCTATAAATTAGGCCACTAAATGGTTTGGGCTTTCTGACAGGTAACTGATACTGCTATCAAGCCATTGTCAAGGAAAAAGCCACTGGGTCGGGTCAGGTCACGGGTCAAAAATCCTGACCCGGTTCCACCTCTGGATGCACGACATCAGTCCTTCAACTGTACAGTGCACAAAGACACCGTAACTGTTTGTTTTTAGTTCCAAGGCTTAATAGTGTGTCCATTAGCACAGAACTACCGCTGTTTGTTAAGGCGGTTCTTTGGAAGTCCGGGGATGAAGAAGCCATTGATCTGCAAATGATACTGCAGTGATGTACTCTGAAAGAAAGCCAAATGATATCTTGTCAACTTAGCATTATAGACGACGGTTTTATACACTAATGAGAAGTAATAATCTTGACTGTCATTATCTCTGTTGCACATTGTTTTCAGTTAAAAGCTGTCTGTCACTGGATTTAATATGCCTTGAACTTACAGTGTGAGTTGCATTTTTCATTTTTGGTCTGTCATGCCGACGTTCTAAACAATGTTGCGACTCAGTGTGGTATTGGTGTGTGTCTGTCAGTATGCTGACATTGTCGACCCATTACTGAATGCTATCGAGGCAATTACACAGCACTCTCAACTGACACTCAATGCACTTGCTGCTGCTGCTGATGATGACGAGGATGTTACTGACAGTTTCTTCCACACACTAGAGGTGAGTTTTTACTTCAGCCTCGCTAGGGTTGCGAAGTATTGCGATTAGTGATGGGCATAACTATTTTAAAAGTAGTTACACTACTGTAGTTAATTGTTCAGTAAGAAAGTAGTTACTATGTTTTAACTACTTTTTTGACTACTTTACAACTACTGCTTAGTGGCTATCTACTTTTATTAGTGTTGTGATCTTCAAGTCATCATGAAGAAATATTAAAGATCTCATAACTCATAAAATGCTAAGTATAGCTACCTTCAGTGCTGTGATACTGCTGTTTGACTGACGGGAATGGGAGAATGGTTAGATATTCTATGATGTGCAGTTTGTTTATCTTTAACTTTCGTCTCTTTTTTCGTTAAAAAGTAGTTTTTTAGCGCATATCAACTCTAATAAAGTTTACTTTAAGTTTATTTTGTTTCTTAGTATTGCAGCGCTGCG
>Ga0056108_1000639_pt1 | contig 10400 bp, 6 predicted proteins | sample WorMetG1BERMUDA1_FD_83875 | JGI IMG/M metagenome (GOLD analysis project Ga0056108, IMG submission 83875) | Marine gutless worms symbiont microbial communities from Max Planck institute for Marine Microbiology, Germany - Inanidrilus... ... | reverse complement strand
TCGCCATTTTAACCTACCCCACCTCTCTTTGGCGCCCCCGTTGGGGGTGACCCCGTTGGAATTTCGCTGAGATCTTTGGTATCAGAAAACTAGAATGATTGCCCTTTCGTGTGGTATAAAAATATCACCGGTAAGTTCTTTGGATTAGTCACAAAGCACACGTGTGACAGACGGACAGACAGACAGAATTACGACTCCTAAGACCCCGCTAGCATAGCTCGCGCGGTAAAAACAATGTACAAAACTCAACGTGCAAGGTTCACATGTATGTTACATCGAGAACTACAGGAGTAAGGCAATCGAGGATATCAGACTTCGCCCCCGACAACACAGACGTTTGCAAAAGTAACAACAGCAACAGCACTTGCTGGTGCAGTCCGCAGTCTCTTTACAGTGAACGTGTACATTGCTGTCGCCCTCTGGCAAATGAGATAAACTATGACGAAAATGTACCATCTCCATACGGCCTATCACGGGCAAACACGACGTCATCCACAAAACCAGGAGTTCATTCGTTGTCATCAGAGGAGGACCGAGCCACGGCCATCGTTAACGTGTACAGAAAATTTCGTGAAAGTTTGGACATGTCATTTTTGAGATATGCGAGCAGACAGACATACAGACATACAAACAGACAGACAGACACGATCATCGCAATACTCAGCACCCCTATTAGGGTGAAGTAATAAAGAATTAAATTAAATATCATCTCCACTTTAATGGATCTTTTCCACGTGAACCTGGTCAGCCAGTTTCACTTCAGTTGCCTTTCTCTACCCATTCCTTTGGGGGACAAGTGGCAAAGGATTTCCTATAGAATGGATGCTCAGTCAACAGCGTCTCATCAGTGAAGGAAAAAATGAAACTAAATAATAAAATTAACTACTGCCAGTCAATGGAACATGGCAATTAAAAAGTTTCACAAGACAAAGTCTACCGTAATTGTTTGCTATTGTGAGATAGCTAGCTGTTTGTCATATGTCTCACAGGCCCAGAACAATGCTTAGCTCTATTTTACCAGTAAGACATGATAATTAGCTCCAACAGTGATATTAATGCAACAAAATTCGCTGCAATTCACTGCAAAAAGGAGAAAAATTAACAAATGTTTAATTAACAAACAATTAGCAAACAAAAATTAACAAACTTTTGCAAATTGGAGATTCTGCGGATCAATATGGGTGATTTCCGAGACCTGAGTACAAAGACATATAAACTTATGTACACAACTCACATGTTTTTTCAGCTACAAATAAATGCATATTACTTCTAAAAGGCAGTGCATAAAAACTGCCAACTAATACAGGAATATAAAAAACCTGCATTGCTGGCCAGCAGTGATGTTGATTTACTGACTGATTAAGCTTTTATGTACCACTCGACACAAAATAGGTCATTTGGAGACATTCTTCCTAGTCAATGGCATAGTACTAAAGAAACTAAACCTAACACAACAAAAGCAAACAATACAGGAACAAACCCGCAAAAAAACGTACAAAAAGCAAACCTAAGTCTAAAAAACCTAAATACAAATCAACAGCCAACTTTAAAAACTGCTCATATGTGCACATGTATAATCACTGTGCACAACGGTCGTACACAATACAGCACAGAACAGTTCTTATGATCTTCCCTCTTATCCTCCAGACAGCCATCACTGCACAGACATTGTCTACTGGAGGGAGGAACAACTACTATCACTACTACTTTTGGTTTTTGTCCAAGTTATAAAGTTACAAAGGAGTAAACTGGCAAAAACAGACCTTTGTAATGAGATCATCGTATGAGTCGTCATCCACAATTACCTCGGCGACCGCATCCAACTGATACTTTGATGGCCACCAGCGGCGCATGTACACGGCCGTTTCGTTGTCGTTGTTAACACGTAGTTTTTCTTCATCTGTTGAACAGCGAGAAAAACTACTGAACAAACGAATGCATTGACGGCAATAATTACAACGAAGAAAAGCCAAAGTCACTGTCAGTGCAAGACAGTTCTAGGGCTAAAATGGGAACATGTGCCAAAACTGAGAAAAAGGTTAGAGTCTCTGCAAACATCACAGTAATCACTAAATGGCTTAATTACCGACGTCTGTTATAAGCAGATCTAACAGCTTGACGATGAGTAGTAAAATCTATAAAAAAATGAACATCAGTAACAAAGTTTCAACCATGTCATCAGGGCAGTGTGAGTGCATATAATATGCTGCAGCTAACAGCTGTTCAATCAAGTTTTGTAATAAAGTTGAATGGATGTCTGGTATACCTTATTCTTTTACTGTATGTACAGCGCATAATTGCCATTCATAGATTTAATTACCCAACAAAAAGCTGCTGCTTATCAATAACTGCAGAATGCAGCAGGCTAACGTCAACAGTCAAAGATTACTAACAGACACCCTGTAAAGGAAATCATACTCTGTAGCAAAAATGTACGTTGTACACTCATTGAATCATACCTTTCAGAATTTCAAGAAATATGTCCATGTTTGGGACGATACTGATGCTATCAACGTCAAACACTTGATCGTTGTCGTAAATTGTCGTTGGACTTTTGTAGCACTTTTTCCTGAGTCGACAGCTGCACCAATCAATGCACATACACAACTGCAGGTCAACCTGCGTTAGCCAGCAACTCCAGTTAAGAACTGGAGGAGTTTCTGGAGCAGAGTGCTAGGCAGTAAAACACTGCTTCGAGAGTTTTACTGCCTACATGCCTTTGATAATAACAACTAGCGCACTCGGATTAGGGAGAAGACATTAGAGTTCCTCTCAGTGGTGTTACATACATTATCTCCATATTTTACATCAATAAACAGAAAAGTAGGGCTGTCAAATTAACATGCTAAGGAATTAATTGCTATTAAAAAAATTAACGCCACTAAAATTATAATGCAGGTGCAATCCTCATGACCCCAAAAAGACAACTCCTTGTGCAAAAACACATCATACGATGTAGAGATCATTAAGATTGGTCCATCTGTTTTTTGCACAGTCAACAGCTCACCATTTTACTATGCTTTACAATGCTTTTCAATCGGCCAGATACCTTCAAAAGTACCATTCCATGGCGGCATCTACATCCCCATGTGATACATGTTCCCTGGACCCACCTGACTCAATATTCCAAACTGCATTCTCGATCGGTTCAGCCGTTTTTGCACAGCTCACGGCAGAGAGTCCCTATGCTTTACAATGTGAGTTAAAATGTTATTAACATGCGACTAAAAAATTAACTGCTGCAATTAACATGATTAAAAAAATAATCGTTTACAGCCCTATGGAAAAGTAATTACTATACTGAACAAAAGAGCCAGACACAAACTGGCCTCCAAAGTTGCTTGAGGGTCACTGCAACTGTAATATTTTGATATAGCTGGCCAAGTCACACGTAAAGCTATACAAATATTGCTCAAATTATCTTCAGCAACTTTTGACGCAGCTTATGGCAGCAAAATAAAAAGTGGATGCAAGATCCCCAATATTGGGGGGACATCCAAAATCTGACTGACTGTTCCTCATATCCAGGCAAGCCCTTCCCCATTATTACTACCATTTAACAGACGTTTTTTTCAGGTTACCTGGGTCAGCCGATTCCCCTCGGGTTCTCTTCTTCCAACTATTCTGGAACAGAACCTCCAGGGATTAGTGGAACCGGGGTTTTTAATGGGACAGATGTCCTTGCCACCCATTCATAAGTGTCAAAGCACTGAAGGGAACATAAAGCATTAAGCACCTAACCAGTAGCCTGGCCTCATCATTTTTTATCCACAACCAGACTCCCAATGGAAAAAGAATGCAGCTCCCCTTAAGCCGGCTCTCTGATGCCACTACAAAGATCTTCCTCAAACTTCATAAAACCCACCCATAACTCTTTCAGTAATTCTGCCAACTAACAGATAGAAACACACCACAATAACAGCAAGAAAACCAAACAAATCTCGTAGGCTCTTGCTTTGCAGGGCACACAGACGTAATTAAACACAGAAAAAACAGACCGGTTGAGCGGGACGTCATTGATGACTTGTTTCTCGGCCAGGTCGTTCAGGATTGCCTGCTTCAACTGACTGACAGACATCCCGTGGGCCAGTACAGTCTCGTAAAGGAACTTTATCGGCTGTGACACACATACAAAGACAGATAATTCATACCTTCACGCCACATAAACAGTTAATACTCATATCGATAATACTGCCATTAACTGTCATTGTCACAGATGCAAAGTAGGCTAGCACCATTACATTGCCGACCAAGACCTAGATCGAATGCTTGAAACAGGTATTCAGATATCCTAGTCATTACCATGGCACTAAACAGGTGGTTGGTTGAGGTTTAACGGCAATTTTAACACAAATTATGTCATACCGTGCCTTTACGGTAATAAATAATTTTGAAAAAAAATATATTTTATTGAAAATTTTAAGCAGAGTAGTTCAAAATTAGTAAAAAGGGCTTAATATCAAATGGCATTGAATAGCATACAATGTACTCTGAATAATTTCCTGTTCGCTGGTAACTGAGCACCAGTTTACTAGCCAGGTCGAATCAATACTAAACAGTGTAGGTGCAAAATACTAAATACTGAGTTCACGGCACACATGTGTGCTGTCATAATGAATGCATTTCCCAAGGGCAGCTACTCAGACAGTCAAGCAGTCTACACTAACACAGCACTAATACTAACACATCAGCCACGACACATCTAGTCATCTACTCATGATGACGTGACACAAGCCCCTCAAATTGTACACACAAAGGCTGTGACTGGACAGTCGGAGAGCTGGCATAAAGCGACTAATGCTCTTTCCTCCGGAATCCAGTGGTAGGTGAAGAAAGGATGAGGACGGGCCAAGGTTGAGGTTGAGGTCAGTGTTTTTGAGTTTCCTTCAGTGCTGTGGCATTGTCCGTTGGTTGACAAGAAGGACACCGGCCAGTAAAAATTTCTCTTCAGGAACAACTTAAAGAAGACAAGAACTCATCAGGAGATGAGATAGCGAACGTGAACTTTTTTAACGACAACATCGTATAAAACGACGTACATGTAGAGGCCAGCACTTACGCCCACTGAACAGACTTCCTAATTTCTACTATAATTATCTATGCTAGGACTAATCTATGCACATAATCAATCATCTATTCACCTACCCCCATCAAACGAAGTTATCAGTTTGTTTTGCCCAAGTAATGGCTGAATAACTGCACAGATCATTTTAATATGGTCGCAGACTATTAAAAATAGATTTTGAAACCGAAGTAATTGTTTTACAATGACATCGTATACGAGTTTGCTGAAATAATGCAAAATAACTGCCATTATACCGTTCAAGGTTATTCAAGGTCACCGATTTTGGTACCAATCAAAAGCTCATATGCAACTTCCTGTTAGTGATCAATACTAACTTACCTCCTATCTTGCACCATTTCCGAGATATAGCCTTCGATAGGTCCAAAATCGCTGTATTTGGCTACCGGCTCCTAGGACGATCTCCGTAAAATTTTCTGTGGATGTCAATGGATGGCCAACATACCAAATTCCGTAGAAATATTGCTGAAAATTACAACCGCCTGTGTAGGGCGCACGAGCGTTACCGACAGACAGACAGACAACACACAGATGGATGGGCGACAGCATATAGTAAACATGAACGTGAGTTCATGTTCACTAAATACCAATCCGGCTAATCCAGGTACATCTGGATAACGGATGTTAAATGGACCTAGGCTGGTAGGTAAAAAGGAAGGTTTTGAACTGGTGATGTGATCTTCCCTTCTTATTTATGGAAATGGGCTCTCAGTACCAGACACGGACCCAAGTTACAAAGTACCCAGAAATCCAAGCACTAACAGGCACGAACACACAAGCAGTAGAGCCACGGTGCACGTGCAAAAATCACCACAAAGTAAATAAATTTTAGTGAATTCCATCAGAACAGAAAATAACTCAGTTCATAGCAAAATGTCACGCTTATCCTCCGTGCGAAATCAGATATTCTGACACGCAGTTTACGAACCTCGGAATACTACAACAGTATCATGTTCAGACACATGTTCACCAGAAACTCGCCACAACATGATGACAAGAGAAAATCACCATAACAATATCTCAGACTTTGACTGTTAATCAGGGTCCGGTTGGTTGACTAGGATCACGAATGATGAATGGGTGCGTGCTTTGTGGCGCAACTGGTTGTCAATGACGTTAGAGCAACCAATCATGGAAAACATACCCGCTGGTTGCCTACAGAAAGTGGTGCAATCCAACCAGACCCTACATGGGCAATGAAAACGGATCTGTGCTCAGAAGACAGAAACTACCTTCTTGTCCTCGGGTGTAAACTGGTAAACTCTGATGCGGTACTCCCCATTCTTCAGCGGACAACTCAGCTTCACCCGGAACTACAGCACAGTTACACGGCACAGAAAGAAAACTATCAGTGTTGGCATTCAAGACTACAGGTCATGGCAGTAGTGGAATAGTTCTGCAGCATTAGCTTACAACTAACAATTAACCAATGCTAATTTCAAAGACAACGAGTCAATCAACAAGTAAACAGCACACACAATAGACCTACGACACAAAAAAGGTTAAGCCTACTAGTTGTTATGGGGTGGTACCTGATAATGATTTAAGGCGTAATTAATAAAGGAACAATATTTTTTGGTGCATGAGATAGGACGTGTAAACTGTGTGGCTGTTCTGAGCCGAGACAAGACAGACATATCACGTGGAGGGGGAATAAATGATAGAGGGAAGAGGATGGGTGACTGATATTTTGAAAAAATAACCTTGAAAGTTGGTCACGTCTGGATTCAAGGGAGGTAAGTTTAGCGATGAACAATATCTTAGAATATGTCATGCCCCGAGTAAAAGGATAAATAATGTGAATAGCGCACTTTTGTGTTGACTCCAGCTGTTCAGCCTGTGATCGCGTGATGGCATAATGCCAGACTGGGGTGCAATATTTGAGAACAGGGCGAATTACTGTGAAAATGTAAAAATGCAGAAGCTGTTGGAGAAGACCCGCTTTCTTCAGCTGTTTCAGGAAGTATAGTCGTTTGCTGGCTTTGGCGGTGATAATAGTAATGTGAACAGACCATGACAAACTGGCATCAAAGTTAAGTCCTAACAATTTAAAGGTAGGAATACATTCAACTCAGCCTGCTGATGTGAACAGAAGTGGGAGATTAGCTGTACTAAGAGAGCCACTGCCACCTATAAAGTGTGACTGCTTGAGTAAAGGTTTTACATCCCACTCAACACAAAATAGGTCATTTCGGAGATGCTCTTCCCAGCCAATCTCATGCCAATTACCAGTATTGAGAAATCAAAATCAAAACCAGGAGAAAGAACCACAAAAATATACAACAAACCTAGGCTAATGCAAATAACTAAACTTACTACAATGCAAAATAATCATGCATCAGGAACACAAAAATACTATTAACTGAAAATAAACTGAAAAAAAACTCAAAATCCCAGGTTTGATTGCCTCTTATGACCCCTGGCCTGAAAACAGAGCGGGCCTATTCTCACAGGAAAAGGTAAGTAGGGAAGTAGATAAGTAAGGAAAAATAATTGAAAAAAAGGAAGTAAGTGGGGAAGCCAAGCAAACAATATATATATCACCAAAATCAACACATGAATCACCAGTGCATTACACTCCGGAGCCCGCACTTATAAAGTGCTAAATACATTTCAAAAATTGATTTATGTGAAATCACAACAGAAGCACAGTGGAGCACTTACATCACAGTCATCATCATACAGATTCAACGTCTCGTACATTCGCTTCAGTTCCAACTCATCTCCATTACTCAGCACACGATAAATCTACACAAGAATCATCTCTGATATCATAACAACCATACACACTGGGACGTGTCAATTTTTACTTACTGAGCAATTTACAACAGCACAAAAGAAAAACAAGTGCGTCAGCAAGACGCAAATCCCACCACACGGTGCCCCCTAGGCCAAAGTTCACCAAAATGGGAGAAGTTCATCCCAGATAGTAGTCAAACAAGCACGCAAAGTTTCATGCTGCTATCTTTTTCCGCCGCTGAGAAATCCATAACCGTACAAACAAACAAACAAACACACAGTAAACTAAGTATCCCAACCATACTACCATATGGTGGGATAAAAAGATATAAGCACCTACAAGTGATGAAACACAACTGCAATGACACAACAGATATCGCATTCATTTAAATGTTATGAATTTTGGTATTCTGACAAGCCAGTTATCAAAACAAGTTGCTTAATAGATAATGTGGTAAATTAAAGTGTGCAAAACAGACAATTATAAGACGTTGTTAAATAACTGTCATTAAATATCTCAGCAAGTTTAATCATATAAAATATATTTAGGGCAAAACTATGTATTATTATTACTGCACCATATGATAGGATGCAGTAATAATGATACATAGCTTTGCCATACATTTTATTCCTACATAAATTTTTAACATTTAGTTAATTTAATCAGAACATTGTAAATGTACAGAATAATTACAAACCTATTAAATGGCACTGTCATGAGAGGTGTACCAAGACTTATTTGAATGTAAGTTACTAAATCACGCTAAAAAGTATAAAATGGAAAGAATGTTGAAGATCAGTATGCAAACACAAAATATACACTGTGTTTCGTAAAAAAACGTGGCAGTGAACTTACGTCAATAAATTCATCAAATCTTAACCGATTTTCAAAAGTCTTTCATTTCTAGCCTCTGCGATAAATTTGCAATAAAGTGATAGTTAAAGATCCCACCACACCTTAAATGCATTGCTACCCTACCTTGTGAAATATGCCTTCAAGAAATCGTCATTCTCAAGAACTGCGTGAATAAACTGCCACTCAAGACTCAAACTGCCATCCAAGATTCAGCCACTGAAAACTACAGTCGAAAAAATACTTCTCTAACGATGTGAGCATTATGTATTTCGCTGACGAGAAGATATTTACCCAGCAACTGACATAATAACTGACTGTACACAGCTGCCGCAACAAACAAAAAAGACTTTGCAACAAAATCCTTTCACACATGATCAACGTTCAGTCAAAGTCTCTGATAATGTCAGATGGCAAGAGAAAATCGGTCTACACCAGTTTGATAATTAGCTAAGCCAAGTCAAAATCAATGTAAGAACAGTAAACAACAGCTGTTTCTTGCTATACTCAAGATATCTGGCGAGTTCTTAATATTTGAGCAGGAGAGTGCCCAGACACACTGAGCATATGAGGCAATCAGCTTTCTTGCCTGTAACTTAGCCAAATGTTGACTGATCTTAAAATTCTTCTACAAGTGCACTCAGCAGTAAATTTGCAGCAAATTTTCGTTGAAAATGCCACAATACCTCAAATACCTAGCTGCAGTGCCTTATGATTTATAGTTAATCACAGTAACTGTTTCAAATTGCCGCTTGTTTTCTGACATTTTAACATTTTACAAGGTAGTGTAGCGACGTGCTTAAGGTGTGGTGGGATTTTTAGCTATCACTTTACTGCAGATTTATCGCAGAATCTAACAATGAAAGAATTTTTGAAAATCGGTTAAGATTTGATAAAGGTATTAACATAAATTCACTGCACGTTTTTTATGAAACACAGTGTACTGTACTAACATATCAATTACTCACATCGAAGTTATCTGCCTTTGCTCCGACATAAGGTTGCAGAAACTGCTTTAGCGTCTTCATCATCATGCGCTTATCAATTGACGCCATCACATCTGTTTGATAACAGTTATACATCACGACTGCACGTGAGCACAACAGCAGATGCAATTTCAGATCAAACATTTGCGACTACAGTTAACTTAATTCAATTAATTGCTGACAGTCATCTAGTACATTCATACTGTAACAACTACTGTTGGATCAAAGAAGCAGTACATACTCGGAAAGAGAGATGACGATCCTTGAACTGGGATGAGAGCAGCTACACACTGAGCCACATGTATGACCAATTTCTTGCCACATCACATCTCTACCGGGACAAGAACCGGAAGAAGAACTGAACACGCGTCTTCTAATGAAGGTCTCTGGCAGAGACCGAAACGTCAAAGGTAAAAATGTCTGGTTGTGTTGAGGTGATTTTCTTTTTGTAACTACTGCTGCTATATGTCAGGTCGTGATCTTGTTTAGTGGTACTGTGTTGGTTTCAATCAACAAAGTTACATTTGGGTAACCGTCTTTGGGCGGGCAAACCATCTCAGTACATAACAATTAACCAACCACCCGGGTCAACACAGCCTAACAGCACAAAATAAAGTAGAATGTGGGCCAATGCCCAACCTGATGGTCGCCCTGCCGAACACAGGTGGCGCCCTCTGTTCAACGCCGCAAAGTTTGGCTGACGCCCACTACTAGATGCCGTGCAGTAACGCTGCCATGA
>Ga0056108_1000638_pt1 | contig 10407 bp, 9 predicted proteins | sample WorMetG1BERMUDA1_FD_83875 | JGI IMG/M metagenome (GOLD analysis project Ga0056108, IMG submission 83875) | Marine gutless worms symbiont microbial communities from Max Planck institute for Marine Microbiology, Germany - Inanidrilus... ... | reverse complement strand
TTTTTTGCGTCCTGTATTTGCAGCGAGCCGCGAGCAGCACATTTCAGACCTGCATTCTAAATTCGCACTAGGGCCACGCCATGTGTAGAAGTATGGTAGACATCCGATCTGCGGCCGCTGAGACTAGGCGAGGAAAAACAAGAAGATAGATAGAAGATAGAAATCACAGGGCAAAAATATAATGGTCTGTCCTATTACATAGGGCGACCATAAACAATGGCATTTCGACACATTCACGAATAGTAAGTATTTTAAGTAATCAAATTGTTGCTACAGTTATAATGTTAAATATTCTATGAAGCACTAAGGAGAAACTGGGATATTGTCTATTATAGTGTTTAAAATTGCCACCATTTAAAGATCTTCAAGTCCACTCCTATAGACCACCATGTAGCAAATAATTCCTTTAGAATTTTTGTGAACCTAAGCATATTTCTTTTCTAAAATTCAATCAGAATTTTATCTCGTTTATTTATTTTTGGCAATGACTCAGCTTGACATTAAGTATGATGTTATACAGAGAATATGTACAACAACAACAACAGTTTTAAGGCCATTATACACGTTAATCTCTGTTCACTGGCATGCCCAGTTAACCACTGGAGGATTTTGTTAGAGCAAAGTCTTACTGACTGCATGCCCTTGCCGACAGCAACTAGCACATTTCAATTACTGAAGACTGTAGAGTTCTCCTTAGTGGTGTTACCGACACCTGTCTGTACCGTAATACATAGACTGTTTAGTCAATAATAATAATAATAATAATAATAATTATAGTTTAAAGTGTTATATGCCTGTGTGTTCTGTGGTCATCACACTCAAATGTCACAAAGATGAGTTTTATTGACACATTTTTGTATGACTCGTTGAGAAATCAGTAACTAAAGGACATTTTTGGGCCATCCTGTAGGCATGCTTTGCTGCCAATAATGCCAAATCAACTACTACGTCTCCAGTTTGTATTAAGCTCATATTGTATAGCCTTGCCAATCAGTTCAATTCATTCACGCTAAAATAACTACAATAAATCTCAGTTTGCATGTGAAAAGAAATGCACCTCTAATGACCGGGCAACAATAGGAAATGCCAATGCTTCAGTGGCTGACGGTCTCTTTTCGGCATTCTTCTCCACCATTCTGCTCACGAAGGCAACATTCAAACATGATCACATACACTCACAAACTGGTACCAGCATTGGACAGCTGGCATATACAGGCAGGAATCCCCCTTCTGTCAGGAGTCCGGTGGTGGATAAAGGAAGGATGAGGCCAGGCTCCTGGTTGAGGTCGGTGCTTTGTTTCCTTCAGTGCTTTGATACCATTGGTTGGGTGACAGGAATGACATTGCTGTACCATTTGTTTTAGGCCAGCTAAATAAAAGCAAACATAGACGTGGCAGCCATGAGAGTACAGGCACAAAAGTGTCTAATTTGGCATCAAGTTCCATGTAACCAAACAAGAGACTGAGCTGTTGTACAGATCACATTACACTCTTTGTGCTATCACTTGAAAATATTGTTAAGTTAATTCTACACAAAGTCTGATAGTAACAGCTTAGCTTACTGGGGTCAGAGAGCCCATAAAAGGGAGCAATGCAGAAAAAGTGGAGAAAGATCACCTGGAAAATGGATGTTAAAAGGAGGTAACATACACTCACAAACGTTCATTTTACCAGTACATAAAACTTGATACCAGCAGTAAGAACAAGCCAAACATTACCACAACTACTGCTAGTGCTACTACTACGACTATTAGTACTACTAGTGGTTTTTGTTCAAGCAGCCTACTTTTCTTGAGTGACTGCTGCTTATGCTGGTTCCCACAAATGAGAAACTTTGAAAATTGCTGCTGGAGCAGGTTTGTTTTTTTACAAGCCAGATGCCCTGTCACGTCACCTAATCAACAGCGGCAGAGCAGTGAAGTAAGAGAACAAGCCATATAAAACTAGACTGCACTCAGTACAGTGCACACCTCCACCATGCCAGACTGAAACAGGCACAGTGTTGTCATCAGTGAGCAGCAGGTATATCGGCCCAGACTTTTATGCACTGAACCGTAACTGGTTTTCCCCACTTCACTTTCACTTCTCATATCAATCGACTACTGCACTGTCTATAGATACCATAAAATATCACAAGTATTTTACCAATCACTTCCAAAAGTGAACCAGATCTTCTCTAGTCTGGTCTACCAAATCCCCAAATTTCATGAATATCCACCCATAATTTTTGGGTTATCTTGCTAACAGTCAGACAACCATGGGTCAAAACAGTACCCCGAGAAAAAATGGGTGGAGGCAAAAATAAATATTACTATAAAACACGTACGCATAGTATAAATCAGACAATTCATCAGAATAGCCATCAGGCCACTTCGGTGCAGCAACTTCAACTATTTGATACATGACTCCCATGAGTGTTGTGCCTTCAAATGCATGGCGCAAGGCGGCGAGCTCATAGATAATGCAGCCAACCGACCTTGGTACACAAGCACATTGCGTTAATTTATCACCAGCGTAAATAAATAAACTAATTTACAACAGTCCACATGATGAATACATGAAAGGTAAAAATGATGCAATTAAAAATAATTACCGGTGTTGTGGATGACAATATGACGATGAGCAAAGACCATGACTGTCAAGACTGTTAGTTAAGAGCTGCAAGAAAGCTAATTGAACATTCCGTGCAAGAAAACTATCATCACAGCATTCACTTAAGGTAGTGACACGCTAGAAAGTTTTCTTTTGAAAGCCGCTTTCGAAAGTAACTTGCGAAAGAAACTTGCAAGAATAAAACATGTTCTAATCGTGAAAGTTTCTTTCGAAAGAAGAAAAATTGTGAAAGTTTTCATGACACACGTACAAAATTTCTTTCGAAAGTCACTTTTGAAAGCAACTTTCGAAAGAAAACTTTCTAGTGTGTCACTACCTTTAGGCCATACTGTACTGATGACCCTGAGATGGACTCAAGACAAAGATCCCGACATTAGTCTTGAATCTTGCAACCATACCTTGTCCTCTGTTCTCCCCGTCTTAACGACTGCTTCCCTGGTGAGTAAGCCGGTTCCAGTGGTGTCAATGTGTCAGGAGCATTGCAGACGCACTCTCTACAAGCTCTCCCACACAGTCCAGCAAGCCCAGCAACCAAAACGTTTCTGATGCACTATTAAGCCTAAAAACCATCACTGCTGCCTATGCTGACCATATAAAACAGAATAAAGCGAGGTTAAATATTGAGGAGTATTTCCCAATGGGTACACATACCCTGATGTGAAATATTGGGGACGCGTCCATCTCATAGGCCTACCCCCCAGTTGACACCCATGCCAGTCCCCTCGGTTTTCTTCCTGCAGTTGTCTCAGAAGACAATCTTTGGAATAATTGGCACCTTTTTACCGGCCAGATACCGTTCCTGCAACCCAACCGACAGTGTGAAAGCACTGGCTGCAAGTAGAGAAAATCACCAACTGGCCTCATCCTTTCTTGATTCACTGCTCAACTCCTGAGGTAAGGGGCACTGCTCTCTGTATCCCGGCTCACCAACGCAGGTGACCTTAGCTTGCCATCACGTCATGAAAACTATCAGCAAGAAACTGCCTGTGACTATCTGAAAGACTTTAACTGATAAAAAATCAATCACAGAAGTGACAAACTAACGGCAATTTCTATTTATGCAATTGAAAATCATGTTCATGTACGAAATGATAAAGAGAGATACCGTTCATGTAGCACACAAACAAACAATACTCACCAAATATCTGATTTTGAATTATACCCATCATGTTTCAATACTTCAGGACTCATGTAATATGGTGTGCCAACAAACGTCGTTGCCATTTCTGAGTTACTCATCAGTATCCGCGAGATACCAAAGTCTCCAATTTTCACCAAATTGTCTCTTAGAAAAATATTTCTAAAATGCAAAATCAAAACGGTAATAGTAACTAAACATTTAACATGCCTTTTAAGATGACAATGTCACTGTGATGACAAGACATGAATTAGTAAGCAAAAGACAAAAAGAAAAGTGGTGAGATGAAGTTGGAAAAGGACATAAATAGATAGAGACACCAAGCTACAACATGCAGTGGAATGCATGTTTATGTACAAAGTTATTCATAATTAGAGGACCCTTTTGCTGACACTGGTATAGCTCTGCTAATAGACGTTATTTCTGTGCAAAAATTTAACTGTTTGTCATTCTGATAATACCACACACAATTTGCTCAAAATGACTTCCACTGTGCGACCTTTACCTTGTAACTATTGTGTGAGTGCATTGTGTCTGCATGTGACAAACTGGACCAGTGAGTGGTTAACACGTACGGCATTAAGCAGTGGCGAAATCATCATCACGCTTGCGTCTAGGCCAAAGGTGGCTACTGTGAACGCAATCTGCCATTAAAAGCCCCTAATTAACTTGGATTAACATGCATATGCTGCATTTATATGCATCTGAGGCTTTATTTTACGTTTGTTGCAAGTTGCCTTTTGTTTCAATAGAGTGCCCGACGTGCATTAGTCTTCACAAGGAAGACAAACGCACGTCAGGCACTTTATTGAGACAAATTGCAATTTGCAGCAAATAAAGTAAAGCCTCAAATGCACATAAATACAACATATGCATGTTAATCAAAGTTAATTAGGGTTTTTTTGGGGGCAGATTGTGCTCACAGTGGCCGCCTTTGGCCTTGACACAAGCACGAAGATTTGTTAAGTTCTTCCCATGCAGACACAATGTGTTCACGCAGTAGTTACAAGGTAAAGGTCGCACAGTGAAAGTCATTTTGAGCATATTGTGTGTAGTATTATCAGAACAACAAACAGTTAAATTTTCACACAGACACAACAACAACAACGTACCGTTTTACGGCGTTTTGTCCGGGACTACCCGGGTGAGCCGGTACCAGAAGAAACACTTACCCACCCACCATCCTAAAAATAACGTTTAAAGGGGTCCGCTAATTATGAATAACTGTGTAGATTGTATTATGTATTTATATGACTAATGTATCAGGAACTGGTATTGTGATGAAGACTAGTTTGTAAGTGGATGCTGGCACTGGAGAATCAACACAGATCCACTTCCTTAGAGAGTCAATCAGTCAGTGAAGAAAGAGGAAAGGGCGACGTTCAGAGAATAATTCATCAGGATGGCATCAGGAACAGCCTCTAGCCACATAAAAAGTTCTGCACCATTCAGTCCTCGAATAGGCAACCAGCTAACCAAGTTCATCTGGAAAATGGCTGGCAAACCAATGTGCACACACACGTGTTAGGAGCACAGTGAATTTTAATGATTTTCAGAACTGCACATTCCGCTTACAGTACTGGTGTAAATCTACCCTTATATACCGACTAGTCTGGGCAGAACCATCGACATTTTTTCTATTTGTGTGCACATATTAAGTGTATTCTGACTTACTGTGGTAGTGGGCATGCAGCATGAATGACACACGTGTCTTGCATCTACATGCTTGTTTCTTAAAGGCATAATTATCAGTCCAAAGCATATTGTGTTTGAACTGTATTTCAACTTTTCAATTTTAGAACTGCACATATTTTTACCTCGAATTGCACAAATGCATTTTGTGTGGAGTTAGTCAGTTGGAGTTTAACATCCTTTTTCAGCACAAGTATGGCTATATCAGAAATGAGAGGTCAGGGTTGGAGAGTTATCCTTACCCAGTGAAGGAAGGCTAGTGATATATTAACCTCAACCCTGGCCGCCTTTTTGTTCAGCAGCCACCTGAAAAGGAAAGGGATCGAGAGGCTCATTTAAATTATTATGCTAGCACCTACAACAGGGAAAGACAATGATCACACCACAAGACTAAACTAAACCAAGCACAACAAAAACAAACATGCATCCTTAACTAAGAAATACACATAACACAAAATCAACACAAAAAGCTCACCCAGGTTTGGTCGCTTCCTACAACCTCCGACCTGAAAATGGAGTTGGACTATTTGAGTAGAAAGGGAAGGGATGGAAAAAATAGGAAAGTAGATAAAGCGAATAATAAAAGGAAAAACTAAAAAAGAGCAAAAGATGGGGAAGTGAATGGATAAGAGGCAGGGGGATCCCCGGGCCCACACAGGGCCATTTTTTGTGAAACTGCAACTCTAGTGTACGTTAACAAATCCACGATTAATAAGCTGAGTTGTATTCTGGTGTTCAACTGTGTGGTAAAACTGGTAAGGCTGTGAAATATCGCATCTCAAAGTGTTTTGTAGCTAGCTGCATTGTTCCACTGCACATCTTGATTGACTTGTCATGATGTTTTGTCAGATTTCATGAAGAAAGTCAGGCCGTATACTACAGCTCTTTTGCCAGCATGCTGAATAGACTAAAATATTAAAGATGCAATTGCTACTTTACTCACATTGCACAGATTACCACTCTTGTAAATTATGCAAAACGACAAAATACCAAAATTTATCTAATGGAAAGAACTTTTACCTTGTTTTTAAGTCACGGTGTAATACTTTTCTACAGAAGTGACAAAAAACAACATGAACATTAATGCATTAACATAATTATTTAGCTTTTGTTGCTACCATTTTCCACTAAAAATTATAAAGCAAGTGTATGGAAGCAGTCCAGTATTTCTTAAGCATACACAACAAGAAAACATGGTCTGTAGTGTTTCTGATACTGTATCATCAATCACTACTGCAACAGGCATACCATGGTAGACACAACTACATTTATTTATCAAAACTATTTATCACACATATCACTATTATTTCAACAGGTAGGCAACGGTAACAGTAATAAGTTAAGCTAGCATAATGACAACATTCTAAACAGTATGGGATTTGGATATGCCAAAACGTAACATTGGTGCCATTTTTTTGCTTATTATTCAGCAATGGGCAAAAACTTTAGCATGATTTGCACACATACCATATGTACACTGTTCTAAACCACATTCAAGTGTCATTTTTTGAGATATCCACACTAGTGACAAAGTTCTGCAGTTTTAAATGTGACTACCTCCTTCTTTTTATAGCAGTTTGTTCATGAAAATTGATAGAATTGATAACTTAACAGCATAGGAGTTTATTACAGCACAGCATCACAAACTTGTCACATTGCCATGATCAGTTGTTTTCACACTGGGCCTGCAATTGTATTTTGCAGCTAATAATCCCAAATCGACTGCAGTGCGAATTTTAACTCTGTGATTATCAACTGCAGTAAGTCTTCTTGGTGACTTGAGCTGATCTGGCACAATGCATGCAGTAAGACGGTGCGCCACTTTATCAGAAAATGTAGCCTGAGTGTTGGTACAGGATCACACCCAGAAGTGTCTCCCCTGTAGAGAAATTGCCAGTAAAATGTCTCTCCAAATAGATACTTGTTACACCAGCAGGCAGAAGACGTCTGCAGTTGCAGTTAACTCTGGCAGCAGATGACTAAGGTAATATTCAGCATACACAAAATACAGCTTTCACTTGCAGTAGTGGGTAAAATACTTTTCTGAAGTATTTAAGGTACAAGTACACATACTTGCAGAAAAAAGCATTAAAAATACATTATAAATACTCCTTCTAAAAAGTATTTAAAATACTTTAGCAAGCCTAATACCATGAAAGTCTTACTTTATAAGGCATGCTAGACAACAGATTACATCCTTATCAAAAGCAAGTTTTCCAGCAACATACCGGCTGTGCATGTACTGCAATGCAAGCAGCAGCTGCAGAGTCCAATCAACAATTTGCATCTCGGAGAATTTCTTTTCCGACTGTGTGTATTCGACAATTTTTTGGTCAAGGTCTCCGCCCTACACCACAACATATTTGTCAGCAACAACATACAACTTTCATGACTGCCAGCTGCTGGAGTCTGAATCAAAACAGCCATCTCCTTATCATCACCTCCGTTTTAATGTCAGCCTTCCAAGTGAATGTGAAAAAGTCCTTGTTTTCTTCCACCATTTCTTCCTGAACAGAACCTCTGGCATAAATTGCACAGGTTTTTATAGGCCATGCCCAATTACCCATTCCTGTCACTCAACAAACAGTGTCAAAGCAATGACCCCAAACAGGAACACTGGCCTTATCCTTTCTTCACCCATCAGCAGACTCCTGAAGGAAGCGCCATTGCTCCCTCTATGTTGGCTATCCAGATCCTTTTGACTTGAAATGTCTTCCATGTCATTTTAGTGCTCCATTTATGAATATAGTATTGTGTAACTGGTATTTAGTTACAGCTAACTACATAAAGCCAATATGTGACAAGAAATTACGACTCTCTTGAAGACCTATATTCAAACCAAATCAAGACTTACATCACAGAACTCTGTAACAATGCAGAAAAACTCTGCTTCAACGAAGCTGTCGTAAAACCGAACAATGCCAGAGTGGTTGAGATTTCGCAAGAGTTTTGCTTCGTGATCGGCATCAACAGTCTCGTCCGGCCGCAAGTTACCAACGAACACCTTCTTCACCACCTTCCTACAAGAATTAACCTAACAAATCATTTTCAGTCCTAGCTAATCGTCGATCAGTAGTAAACTGAAATGCCAAATGCTCAACAAGACATGTAGAAATTCTCTGTATAAACATAACATCTGGCACCAATTCAGTTCAGAAGAGTGATGTCAAAAATATTATTTCATCATTTCTCTCAGTATTATACTCAATGGCGCAAGTGGGAAATGACTCCATGAACTGAAACAGTGAAGAAAAGTACAGACAGTATAGCACAACTTGCACAAGTAGATCTAGTTCGTTAGTCTATCTAAATAAATTGGTCGTATTCCAACTTCCAGTGATACTATATTAGTTCTCCATTTACATCGAAAAAACCAATAATAAACCACAAAAAGATCCAGCATTTCTGTGTCAGCGATAAAACGGCAGATGGTCAGATGATGAACTTCCCCAGTGAGACTCCAGTGTGAAGCCCTAATGAGTGGTCATGGACAACCAGTTTACAGCATAACAATGTGTGGCTAGTTTCTAACTCCAATGAGTCAGATTTGGACATAAAGCATCCATCAAATACTTAAGAAGTTCTGCTGCACATTTCCTTTGCCTCCGTGGAGCACAAACAGCAAACGCTATTATGGAAATATTAACAAAGAAGAAAGTAACAAAACTCACAGTTTATTTTTAGCATCTTTCTCTTTGCGATCAGTTACCAATATAGCAGTGCCACAATTTCCACTGCCAAGTGTTCTCTCAACAAGATATCGATTTGCTAGCACTTCTTTTGCTCGCTCTTCTGCTACCTCGGAAGAGCCGTTGGTAGTACTGCCTATGGCAGCAGATAGTGTTGCTGGTAATGGCATATTATGTGTTATAGTCACTGGTCACACATTCTCCTGCAACATTACGACAAATTTGCACAGTAAAAATCAGTTAACCATTCAAAAACTACACAGACATTAGTATCTGCTGAGTCTAACATTACATGCATCCAAGCACAGTCTTGATATCAACACCAAATAAGTAATTAGAACTCCCAGCTCATAAATATCTACACATAACACATTACAGCAGCTTAACAACAAATTAACCATGGTTTAATAAATGCAATGTAAAATATACTACTCTATTCTACTTGTAACTGCAACAGATACATCATTTTGCAAACATAAGTCAAAACAATATGTGTTCAATTCACATAGTCAGTGATTAACAAATAAGAATTGTATGAAACAAGATAGCATAAAGTTATACAATTAGGAAGACAGGCACAGCGTGCACCACTAAGACTGCAAAAAGCTGCATATACTAGAACGTGGGCCAATGCCCAACATGACATGCAGCCACCCACCCGAATATAGGTGGCGCCTTCTGTTGAATGCCGTTGATCAAATAGTGAAAATCTTTGCACCTGGCAAAATTCCATTAGGGGACAAAAGCCCCCAAAATATACATATAGTGTACCAGCCAGAAGACGGCCAAACATCGTGCAAAGTTTGGTTGACCTCTGCTGAGTGACGTCGGTGCAGTAACGAAGCCAAGACACAAAACCCACTGAAATTTGCTGGGGTGCATCAAACTTGCCAACTGATCTCATCCATTAGTGGGCCGAAGTTCACAATACTGTGAGCACGTGGAGGAGATATTGCTGTTTAACAAGTTTTTTCAGACTGTCGATACATTACTTGCGAAGATATATGCTGCTTATTCAGCAAATTTGGCCTTCAAATTTCATTCGCTAGAGGGCGCCACCATCTACAATGATGCTTAATCAATAAATTATGAGAATGAAATGATTTTTTCCGTACGTTTTATTACGTCAAAAAGTTACATTTTTGGGTTCAAACTACATTCGCTAGGAGGCGCCACCGTCAATAATGCTGCTTATTCAGCAAATTTGGCCTTCAAATTTCATTCGCTAGAGGGCGCCACCATCTACAATGATGCTTAATCAATAAATTATGAGAA
>Ga0056108_1000636_pt1 | contig 10421 bp, 8 predicted proteins | sample WorMetG1BERMUDA1_FD_83875 | JGI IMG/M metagenome (GOLD analysis project Ga0056108, IMG submission 83875) | Marine gutless worms symbiont microbial communities from Max Planck institute for Marine Microbiology, Germany - Inanidrilus... ... | reverse complement strand
GGCCGAGGCCTACCTGCTTGCCAAGTTTCATCTTGATCCATCCAACCGTTTGGTCACAGTACACCAACGTTACAGACAGACAGACAGGACAGACAGACAACGTAAGGCCGCCCAAAAAACGGTTCGCCCTATGCTATCGGACCGTTGTCCTGTCTGTCTGTCTGTAACGTTGGCCTTGGCCACACTGTGTTAGATGGGGACGCAGCTTCCCTCCCCAAAGGGGCACAGCCACCCAAACATGCATCCTTAACTAAAAATACAGCGAGCATCAACACAAAACAAACTAAACCCAGGTTTGGTCGCCTCCTACGACCTCCAGCCTGGAAACGGAGCGAGTCCATATTCTGGAAGGTAAGAGATAGAAGAAGAGATAGAAGAAAAGGTAAGACGCATAAAAAAAGAAGAAGGAAAAATACAAATAGGAAAGGTAAGCAAAATCAAATAATATGAATAAGCCACATGCACACATATACAACGCCGAAATCAACAAATGAATCGCAGCCACATTAAAATTACCTACTTACTTACGGCCCCGGAGCCTGCACAGGGCACAGCATTCCAAAGGTAATTTAATTAAAAAATAATACCCGGGGCACACACACAAGACCAATTGCTCTACCTGGACCACCAAAGTGGTTGGTAAGTATACCAATCACTATATACATGTACAAGCATGAACCATTTGGTGCTGGCCTTTTTCTGTCTCCACAACACTGCACCTCGAGGCAAGTTGTGTCAACTACCCCTCAGTTACAACAAGATGATAATTACTGGTACATTAAGATACTTCAGATGACGTACACAAGACAAAATTGCCATAGCCCATGGCATAGCCTACAGCCGTGCTTACCAATGTGCAGTAAATATATGACCAGTAAAATTTCATTTATAGCATAACATGTGAATAAAGTGATTTTATTTCTTTGCACCGATACTGCAGTTGTCATATACATAGAATGCGCTGGATTCTGACAGTGAAGCAAAGTTCTCAGTGTCAAAGTGGAATTACAACAGACAGCAGTATAAATACAAAGCACAAACAAAGCATGTTGTTCCATTCACAAGCAGATGAAATGAGTACAGTTTTACAGTCCGCCTGTAACTGTCAAATACCTACAAATATTGACTACAGCTGTGACTAACGGTGACAACACCAGCGTAGCATAAACATTGGCATTTTAATATTTTAAAAAAATCTTGTTTACTTATGATTCCTGGTTAACTAACCAACAACCCATCACACATGTCCATCTTTTACTATGCTACACACTCGCTAACTCTCGTCCGAACTAAAAATAACAAATAACAATACGGTATAATTTACTACAACAATACGATCCAATGGCAAAGTGTGAGGTGGCAGCTTCGTCAAATTAGTGATTAGTTATAAATTAATCAATAAAAATTTTAATGATCAAATATTTTTATTTGTTAACATGAATTAATGGCATATCATCATTATGACTGATTTTTTTTATGTTGCCATATGAAAGGAAAGTATCCTCCATAATCATTTGTGCTAAAAAGTTTTGCACAGAATACAACCGTATTGCACCTGTTCTATGCATGACTCTTTCACACTGTATTGAACACAAAAACAAATTGCTTCATATCAAATAAAAGATAATAAGCAAATTACGCAATAAATTTTTCGTCAAATGTCTCTTAGTTAAAACGTGATATAAGTAGATTACATGTGGCAGATAGACTAAAACCGGTTACTTGGCATACCATTTAACTGCTTGTTTGAGGCTGACATGCTTTTCATCGTCTGTACTAGGCAACATCTTATACGATCAACTGAATATATAAACCTAAAAGCTGCCATATAACGCCACTGACGCATATGTGGAGGTCAACAGGTATGCAAAATACATAGGTCCTTTTGCCTTTAAAAAGTAATTAGCATATTTTTCTGCACTGAAGTCTGGATTTTCGGAAATAAAAATCGAAACAAAAGTAAGAGTAAGAAGTCAGAAACATCAGCTTGTTGCTGTTGCACGTGTAATAAAGCACGCACATGACATGTGACTTCTACGTAGACAGTGAACTCAAAACACACAAGTGCTTCAAACTCTGTTGAAGCACACTGTATGTACGGTTCACGGACATAATACAACATAGAATTTATTTACACTAACAATAACACAACATGTAACAACAAGTTGCGGCACCAGTCAGCACACAAGTGACTTGCACAGGTCATGAGATACCCCAACAAGAATTGTGAACATCAGTCATCAAAAAACCATAAAAACTACAGCCGCAGTCACCGGAGTGCACAATGCTTAATTAAATTAATTTTGTAATCACAGTTATAAATTTAACAGATAGAAACTGATTGTTGATTATTAATCTGACCATATGTTGTACTCAATTTTGTATAAAACAGACCAAAAATCACATAAGGCTAGAAACCTCACCTTAGTACAGGAACCTTAATAACATGCTGACTCACACATAGGACATTATTTGCAGCTTGGAAGAAAGGTAAACAAAATGTCTTCAGCAGAAAGCATGCATAAAAATTAACACTTTTAACAACAAATTAATCACAATTAAAACATTTATTGTTTTTGCATCTCTAGCTATAATTATGTCCGACTAAACCCACATCCAGTGTACCACTGGCATCCACGGAGCAGCTGGGTGTGATTGGTTAAGTAACAGAGGACTAACGTTCACTTTCTGCAGTCTGTCACTCACAGGACTTGTTAGCATCACAAACTGTTAACTGCATTCAGCTGAAACTGCTGCCATGCTGTAGAAATAGTCACTTCACATATGGGTAATCCCAACCCTCGGATGGGACTGCGCAACATTAAAAGGCATCTTCTATTGGCCACCAATGCTTAATCACAAGTAATCAGATCGTCGTACTAGTCATGAACACGAGATGACAAGCGTCTACTGAACAATGTACAATAATACAACATACAGTTCACACTGTCATGACTGGAATTGTACAACGGAGCTGCGCAAATAAAAACTACATCATGCTTACACTGTCACTGTGCTATTCTGCATTCAAACATTGGCAGATAATAGCAAATGGAGTGGCTACTGCAAATTCAGCGATGCTGATCGATGTACTGATGCATTACTACTGCGGGTCCATATACCACTCCTCTTTCTTTCTCTTTAAATAGAATCAGATGTACGGCTTCCAGCTCTCTTCAATTTCTGCCCCTCTTTCCTGACTTTGGCTCTTCTTTTGAGTGGCACATGCCTACGCCATAATCTTCCAAATTCTCAAACAGACTCCAACAGATTCAGAACTCTGTTGCCTGTGATGTCATTAAAGCCCACACCAGAGCTTAACTAACTTAACTAAACATAACGTGCCTGTTCATGCTCCTACCAACTCACCACTCTCACCATCCATAACTCCCTCTCTCTTTCACTCCCGGCTCAAGACCTACCTCTTTCACAAATCTTTCCCACCATAGACTCCCTTCTAGCCTCAGGACTGACTCCACGGACTTTATGACTGGACCGTTTCTTCTGAGCATCTTGGTTTTTTGTTTTCAGTTTCTTCATTACTTTTTTTGTTTGGCAGACTAAGCTGGCTTTTGTCAGCTTTTGTGTGCACATAAATATAGTATTGTATCGTACAATTTGGGCCATATGTCCTTATCAACAGCATGACTGAGTGTGTATCATTAAAACAACATACATACAATGTTGCACAGTGTGTGCATCATTACCAACAACGTAATGCCGCTGTCTGTCGTCAACTGTCATCAACTCATCTTTACAGTTCTCCTACACAGTAAACCCCTAGTAAAAGTCCAAACAACACTTATTGCATCTCGATATGCATCAGAATTATTTCTCATCACACAACATGGCAATGCAATCGATAAACTATTGTTGCAGGCCCACAAATAGTACAGTAAGATAAAAACTAACACCATAACCACACTGTACCTAAACTGCATGCATGAATATCTCGACTATCAGCACTAATAGCACAATATGTCTCATTGCTGTAAATACTGTTTTCTACACAAAAGGAAGCAATGTGCAATCTACCAATGACAATATGGGTGGCTTAGCTGCTAGATTAGCTCAGTCTCTCTTCTTCCTCACCTTGCCCTTGACCTGTTCCTTCCCTGTACATTCCCAAAGCCGACCGCTTCCCATTTCCCATCACCTCTTGTACTCTTTTTCCCGCTATTAAGAGCCTTCTGTTGGCATATTCCTACATGGACATATATTTGGAATTTTAAAAGTAGAAACCATCCATCACATTATTCATTTCACAGTCATTACTTTGGAAAGGCATATTTTTACCGCACTCAGTAAACTGCGTAAGGTTCTGTTTTTGGAGCTGTTTATGACTTTTTGTGTACGAAATAACTTGGGAACAGCTGAATGGATTTGCGCCAAATTCACAGGGAAGACGTGTTTTGTTCCTCGCTTGGATGAGTTTGAATGTCAAGGTCAAAGATCAAGGTCACCAGGACAATTACGGCATTTTTGGCCCTTCTGGCAGCCTGCATGCAGTTTATGCTTGGTAAAACATCTTTAGCCTCTAGCTACATCTTTAGTTCAGCAGTTCTGTTGACATAGTCCGTTCCCCCAAAATGTTATCAAGATTGAGTGCACTGAAATTCATTGTTTGTCGGCACAAACACTTCAGTTCTTCTATAACATCCAGCAGCATAGCATTATTTACAGCAGTGTCTGCAACAGATAGGTTTACTGAACAATTTGCTTTATAGTTACTGTCATAAAAACACCAAACACGGTGGACAACAGTCATTTACAATGTACAATCAGGCATCTTCTTTGTACACAATACCCGCAGACACTACAGAGAACAAACCGTCAGAAATGAAAAGCCGGATGCAAAAACTGGACTGTTATGACGTACAACGTACAACACACATATGAAGGCGCCTCTCTTTTTGTCTGATTTATATGCGAATCCTATTAATAATGCCCAATGATATCGGCACTAATGGTACACGTGACGGAGAGCTTAAAGGCAGCAATGTCGCTTCCATGCTTCCATTAGGAATCTGGTGTTGGATGAAGAGAGGATGAGGCTGGCCACTGGTCTGGGTCAGTGTTCTGTGTTTTCTTCGGTGCTTTGACACTATTAGTCAATGGTGGGCACAGTTCCACTAATCCGCTAATTAGCGAAGCTAACTTTTCTGTTAGCGGATTAGCGGTTCCCCTAACTTTGAAAACCGTTAATGGACCAATTAGCTTCCACCAAATTTACTTCTGCTAACTTTAAGTCCACTAACATTTTTTTCTCAGTGGTAAATTAAATAAAGTTTTAGCTTTTAGTGGTCGAATGTTTATCATACCTTTTCCACGCCAATTAAATAAGGTACGGAGACAGTGCAGGTAACACCGCTGAGGAGAACTCTAGCGTCTTTTCCCTAATCCGAATGTGCTAGTTGCCTTCAGTGCTTTAACACTGTTGGTTGGGTGGCAGGAAGGGCATCCAGCCTGTAAAAAATGAAGGGATGGTGGAGGTGGGCACTGGTTAGTCCGGATGGAGTGGCACCCAGCCGGATGGTTGGTGTGTCTGCCTACATTAATCTTCCCTTGCACCATAAAGTCCAGAAGTTCTCTTCTGGCACTGGCTCACCCGGGTGGTCCCGGAAAAAGGGCCGTAAAACGGTTGTGGTGGTGGTTCCACGGCAATTAAATGAACAAATATGCCTCTGTCCAACCATTTCTGGATAGCCACAGTAGACGCTTGTCATGCTATACCTTGTTGGAAAGCGGTGTTCTAAGCTGCAACATATTAATATTTCAGCTCTATGTGTCTACTTTAAGTGTTTTATAGCAAAAAAGGAAACCGCAACCGAAGATAAATTCATATAAATAAGTTAGCAGTTGGCGGTTGTTGTTAACTCAGCTAATTGCTCTAGCGGTTTCGAGTTAGCGGATTATACGTTATCGAAGCTAACTTTTTGGTTAGTTGTGCCCACCGCTGCTATTAGTTGAGTGAAATGAAGGACATAAAAACCCGTGTCACTTAACCCTAATGATTCTCTTCTGCAACAAGTACGGGAAGAAAGTTAAGAGGGAACTGGTGAACACGAGTTTACCTGCAAAACTGGCCATGAAGATGGAGGTAGTAACGATACTGGCATGGAAGACAATGCTGCCATAGCACAAACTGCAGCAATAACAGGCAGCATCTCAGCAGTGACATGACATTGCACTGACACAGTCATTAGTGGTGTGATAGTGTAACGGTAGCACACAGCACTCATGATCACGAAATCACAGCTCTGAAGCACGGCCAGGCTACTTTACTCGAACATATGACGCCCATTTAAAACAATTTATGCTACTGCTATGAAAATTCTATTAATAACGTCCAGTTACATCAGCAATGATAAAAACAACCTCTGCTTAACAGCCATTTTCCAGGCGAATCTCGGTTAGCCAGTTTATTACAGGCTGGGAGACCCTGTCTCTCAACTGAAGAAACCGAGGTTCACCTAAAAAATAGCTGTTAAAACGGAGGTGGTGGAGGTGCTATTAGAATGACCACATGAAGCTTCATTGTGGAGAGACTGCACAGGACACGGACAGACCACACAGCCACTAAACTGCCAATTACAACAAATATGATTGGAACGGAGCATGTTGAAGTCAAGTCACTGAGTGTACATCGGTGTACAGCCAATTACCCATGGACTTGTGACCGCTGCAGAACGTTCACAGCTGAGATCTTAAAGACCAGTTACGAAGAACACATTACAGACTCTTTGACAAATGCTGGTCCAACACTGGTCCGGCAGCTTCACGTTGATGGTGTCGCTTCCTCTCTACAAGCACACAACACACGTCTTGCTTCGGTGATTCACGGCATGTCACAGCACAAGTCAAAACATACCGCAGCAAAGTGAGAGTGGTCAACCTACCCTCCCAGCCTTTACTTATCTTTAGCTTTACTTTCGGGGCTGATTGAGGTATGGTTTTACGTCCCACTCGACACAACATAGGTCACTTCGGAGACATTCTTCCCAGCCAATCTCTCGGTGTAGTATTGAAGAATCTAAACCTAACACAACAAAAGCAAACTAGAATGTGGGCCGATGCTCAACGTGACGGCCGCCCTGCCCACTGCTCGAGTGCTATGTAGTAACACTGCCAAAATAGGAAAATGCAAGATTTGGAGCAAAGTGAATTTTGCACCTGGCAAAATTCCGTTAGGGGGCAAGAGCCCCCGAAAATGAATATGTAGTGAACCAACGCAGGAGATGGCCAAACATCGTGCAAAGTTTGGTTGACTCCGTTGAGCGACGTCACTGCAGTAATGAAGCCAAGACGTGAAACTGTTTCGTGAAAACATGTGGAGGAGATAATGCTGTTTAACAAGTTTTTTTTCTGATTGTTGATACTTGCCTTAGTTGCAAAGATACAGCCCGACAAAGTTGTGCGATGGTGCACAGATGGCCAATTTTTTGTGTCCTGTATTTTCAGCCAGCCAGGTGCAGCACATTTCAGACCTGCATTCTAAATTCGCACTAAGGTCATACATATTATGTGTGGAAGTATGGTAGACATCCATTCTGCAATGGCTGAGAATAGCTGAGGAAAAAAGAAGAAGAAACCACAGGATGAAAATATAATGGCCTGCCCATTACTACGTATGGGCAGCCATAAAAAACACAAGAACAAAATAGTCTAAACCAAACCAGAAAAATACACAAAATGCTAAACACAAACAAATGCACAAAAACTAAACCTAAACCAACACTCGTCTTTAAGAACTGTTCGTGTGTATGTATCATTGTGCACAACTGTTGTACACAACACAGCACAGAACAGTTCTAATAATTTTCCTCTTATCCTCCAGACAATTGCCATAGCTCAGATGATGTCTACTGTAGGTGACATAGGTGGGGCAACCTCAGTAAAATTCAGTAAAAATCCATCTAAAAGTTCTCGAGTATTGCAATAACAGATGGACAGCAAAAAGCAATGACAAACTAATTACACTATCTACTCCTCCTTTGCAGAGGTGGTAAGAAACAACAGAGGTGGTAAGTAACAACAGTTAACTAAGCAAGAATACTAAGTAGGTTGTAACAAGATGTAAATATGCATGAGCCACTCACTTCAGCTGCTTGTAATCATGCTTTTCAAAGCTGCTATCAGGCGGCTCACACTCGTAGGAAGCCAGTGTTAAAGCTACAAACACAAATTAAACTTTTCATTCTTTCTATAAACACCTAAATATCTCACAAATATATCTCACTGGGGCAGCTTAGACCTTAGACCCAGTGACTGAAAAAAGCCTGTATCATGTAACTGGCACTTCGGACTCAGCTTGTGTTCACACTGCACAGTTCAAATGATAACATCAGTATTCACAGGAACGCGTCAGGTGATGATTATACGGACGTCAGGAGCAGATCATGCCGGTAGTATGAAAAGGCCACAAATGCAACTGTCTCCAGTAGGATGTGAAGACAATCTAAGATGCGGAGTAGTTGTCATAAAAGGCCAGGCCTGGCTTACTTACTACCTTTGTCATGTAGTTGATTGTTATTGCAGTTTTTCTAGAGAACATCGAAAATGACTCGAAATTGAAAGACTGGATTAACTTTGGCATTTACTGGAAAAATTTACTTTCGCATTATCGGCCTCGGCCTTGGGTCTGTGGTCTTGGTCTTGCATGTCTCTGGCCTTGGCTTACTGGTCTTGGCCTTGACACCTCTGGCCTTGTTAACATCCCTGCCCGCATGTACTTCACAACTTGGGACCACTGAGTGTTCTATCACTTGGCTGGGCGACAGGAAGCGCATCTTGGCTATGAAAACCTGCCCCAATTATTACTCCCCAAAGGTTCTTTGAAAAGGCTGGTGAAACAAAAACTGCATGACATCAATATTAATTCATTCTGCATCAGCAGCAGATGTCTCGGCATGACTGACAGAAGGGTAAAGTGAAGCAGAAACACAGCAGAGAGTTAGACTGCTTACAACTGTCCGATAGAACAACGTTTGTGAGTAGATAGTTGAGCACTGTCGGACATCGATCAAATGGACACTACAACACACAATCACAGCTACACAAATCTGTCTCTCTCTTCTTGACATTTAGCATGCTACTAGCAGGTTTGCCATAACAACCCACCAGGCTCCTTACTCACACTTCTCCCCTCCTATCACTGCCCTTCCCACTCCATCTTCACTACAACTCCAACTCCTAGAGCTGTCCTGCTAACGCAACCTATCACATCAAAATTGATTGACTGAGTTAAGGTTTTACGCCCGACTCGACACAAAATCGGTCATTTCGGAGATGTTCTTCCTAGCTAATCTCTTGGCTTAGTACCGAAGAAACTAAATGTAACACCACAAAAGCAAACAACACAATGTTAAATGTATGTCAAAAGACTTCATCAGCGATACAAAATAGTCTGAGCTAATTTTCTCTCTTATCCTCCAGACAATCATCATAGCTCAGACGATGCCTACTGGCTGTCATCAACTTATCCCAGCACACACTCAAGTGTTCACTGTTTGCAGAGAGACAGACCTATTGAGTAGACGACAGTGGCTGTGAAAAACGTAACAAATACTTCTCAAAAACAAGCACTTCAACAACAAACAAGCAGTATATCTGAGACTATCGATAAGTCACTCTAATGCAAACAAAAACGAATGGCATAGCAGCAGCAGAGACATGCAAATGATGCTGTTACACTCTACAATTCAAGACAAGTTACCTCCAACTGTTTCCATGAGATAAACTCTGTTATTTGTTTTGCTAACTGCCAAAATTTCTGAAAAATAAAACAAAAATCAGCAGTAAACTTTCACATCAGTTACTGTACTATGCTACTGCAAAGCTCCAGCATTCTAGTTTCTCACTGTAAAGGTCTGCACATCCGACCTGTGTTTAACACCTTTCAAGGTAGCAAATAAGTCTGATCACATGCTAAACTCTTTAAAAACACTGGAGTGTGCAGACAAACAGAATATATACCATTTGTACATTAAACGACTTCATCTGCGATACAATGTACCATTATTACTGACAACAGTCACATTTTAAGTCTTGCACTCATCTGCTTGAGGGTTTAAATGCAGGCCAAACCCGACATGGACACAGAAGTAGTGTTAGCTGTATTTCATTCCTGACAAAACCAGTGACTCATGTCTCCTTCTCCTCCATCGCAGAAGTTAAGAATTTTTAAAAGTATATAAGCCAAGGTAAGTCCAGTGTGGCGGTAGTAGGTAAGAATTTGTTTAAAAGTACATAAGCCGAGGTAAGTCCAGTGCCTTAACCACTGTCAGCTGAGTGACAACAGCTAATTAAACTAAATGATAAACTCATGTTACCACAATGCTCACCTCAAAGTTGATATGACCATTTGCCAACCTACAATACCAAATAAACCACATTTAAAAAGTAGAAATACATTAAAATTG
>Ga0056108_1000635_pt1 | contig 10428 bp, 9 predicted proteins | sample WorMetG1BERMUDA1_FD_83875 | JGI IMG/M metagenome (GOLD analysis project Ga0056108, IMG submission 83875) | Marine gutless worms symbiont microbial communities from Max Planck institute for Marine Microbiology, Germany - Inanidrilus... ... | reverse complement strand
GTACACGAGTACACGAGTTCAGTGAAATAATGCAAAATAACGACCATTACGCCGTTCAAGATCATTCAAGGTCACCGATTTTGGTACCAATCGAAAGCTCATATACGAGTGATTAATAGTAACCTACCTCCTATCTTGCACCGTTTCCGAGATATAGCCTTCGATAGGTTAGTTAGTTGGAGTTTAATGTCCCTTTTCAGCACAAATAACCTTCGATAGGTCCAAAATCGCTATATTTGACTACCCCTCTTGTGTTTAACTCCCCCGGCTGAGGGGTTTCCCTGGGACAATCTCCGTAAAATTTTATGTGGATGTCAACGGATGGCCAAGGTACCAAATGCCATAGAAATATTGTGGAAAATTTGAACCGCTTGAGTAGGGCGCACGAGCGTTACAGACGACAGATGGACGGGCGATAGCATATAGCGAATGTGAACGTGAGTGAGTTCGCGTTCGGTAACAAAAACACTCCAGCAATTGTTACTTTACTTTTCCATCACGTTTTATCCTGGAACAAGTGGAAGAAGAAAACTGGCGGGGAACCGACTAACCGGGCTCACCTGAAAAACGACTGTCAGAAGGTGAGGTAGTGGTGGCGAGCACTCAGTGGAGTTCCCTTCAGAGCTCTGACACTGTTGGTTGGGCGTCAGGAAGAGCATTCATCCTGCCATCTCATAATCTCTTGACAGACACCTGTTTAATGACCTCTTTTCCAGGACAACCTGGGTAAGTCGGAAATGGAAAGGCTAAACCAATCTGGATTTTATTGAAGAAAGAGATGATAGGGTGAAGGTGGCATCAGCTGGACCATATGCAAATCATCTGCACCTTGCTTCAGACAGATAAACACGCCAGCACCTCACCACTCATTTTTTATAGGCCGGATGCTCTTCCTGACGCCAATCAGCAGTGTCAAAGCACTAAAGGCAACACCTCCTCATCTCCTGCTTCATCAAAATCCAGGATGGTTTAACCTTTCTGATGCCGGCTTACCCAGGTTGACCTGGAAAAGAGACCATTAAATGGATGTTTATTCTCTTTTGGTGTTCAAACTGGAGTAACTCAGGGAAAGAAAGCCAGTTAACCAAAAACTAAGTGTGTAATGTAAAGTGACAGTGTTAAACGAGCGACCAGGTAAAGTCTCAGAATATTCACGACAACGCACCGCTGACGAGCTGTAAGAACCGGTAGAGTGCAGTATAGAAGCACGGATGATAGGCAGCCAATAGTGGAACTCTTTCACCCACTGATGCATCACTGTCGCCGGGCAGATAATCAGCACTGGACCGAGACCGACGTAACTGCAATAAGCAATGCAGCAGCCACAACTGTAATGCATATAGTAATTGTTTCTTCTGCTTCTGGGGCATGGTGGAGGTGGGCACTGCTTAGTCCGGATGGAGTGGCACCCATCCGGATAGTCGGCATGTCTGCTACTGATAATCTTCCCTTGCACCATAAAGTCCAGAAGTTCTGTTCGGGCACCGGCTCACCCGGGTGGTCCCGGAAAAGGGCCGTAAAACGGTTGTGGTGGTTCCAGCTTCTGTTTGCATGCTACGTCCTCTACACTGGCTCTCCAACATCAGAAGCCACTGTAACAGACACAATGTAATAGAAATAAAAGCCACAGAACAGCAATGTGCAACCAAGCACAAACTCACACTTACAACAGCAACAGAAAAGCAAACGTGACTAAGAAGCCCTCACTGGAGGTTGGACCGACCACTTAGTTAGTTAGTTAGTTGGAGTTTAACGTCCCTTTTCAGCACAAATATGGCTATATCAGAGATGAGGACCGACCACTTTAGAAACATTATGAGCTTACTGTGAATTTCTGGCTGGCTGTTTACTTATTTACGTTTTCCAATTCATGTCTGTTTTGGGGCATGCCTGGCCAGCCCTGCAACTGATAAGCTCATTTTCCTCCTCTGACTATGAATTCTGACCTATGACCTTGATCTTCAAACCCAACCTAAACAGGGACAAGGTGAATGAGCACGCCAATTATCTAGGTCAAAGGTCATTTAGGCTGTATTCGATTTGCCGAATCCAATCTGGATTCAGATTAGATTCCGTCAAGCCATCCATTCTGTGCGCAAACCTGAATCCAGATTCGCGAATCCAGCGAATCCAGTTTTGACATGCATTAATTACCGAAACAGGAAGTAAACGTAAACGAATAACAATGACATCACTATCAACAACACCCACGAATCCAGACCATTCGATTTGCCAGTGAATCCAAATTCGGATTCACTATGAAACTAAATCTAGATTCGGTCAAATCGAATACGGCCTTAGTTCCACAGTTACTGTCTGGAAACGCACAGTGGACTGACTGCTTCACCCGGACCACTTTGAGGTTGCTGAGCTAATTCACATAACTCTGGAAAATGCTTAACGGACTACTGAAGTGGTTGATGAAATGAACAGAGTAATAAATACTAGTCACAAAGATGACAAATAAAAAATTGGACAATTAAAAAAACTGAAAATCGGTAACCCAGTATGCCCGTCACTGAACAATATAAGTATCTACGTCTGTTTTCAAAAAAAAATCGACAACTGGAGGCCGTGAGCCACTGACTTAGTTGTAAGAGCTTTGTCCCGCAACTTGCTGTGGCGAAGTCCAGCGAGAAAGCAAATGACTTCTACAGTCTTGCCAAGTCCCATCTCATCACCAAGGATTCCACCCGCCTGCTGCCAATGGAGTTCCCACAACCAACGGACCCCAGTCTTCTGATACCTGCAACAAGTCCACATTCCTCATTAAAAGTCTGAGATGTGTGTAACTGTGCACGTTATCCATATGGTAACTGGACAACTCGTGGATACGTCAACTCACGGATTACCAACTCGCGGACTGGTCATCTCGCGGACTAGACAACTCGCGCACTAGTCAACTCTCGGACTGGACAAGCGCGGACTGGATAATTCGCGGTCTCGCATATGCCGCCAAAAGAACGAAAACTAAACACACAAACTCGCCGGTGGCATCCGCGAGTTGTTCAGTCCGCGATTTGTCCAGTCCGCGAGATGTCCAGTCCGCGAGTCGTCCAGTCCGCGAGTTGGCATATCTGCGAGTTGTCCAGTAACCATCCATACAATACCATTACCCAACAGACACCATCCAGTAAATATATTCAAATGCTCTGTGACTGGAGGAACATGCAGGTTTGGCTCACTGCATTTGTGCATAAACATGTCGGCAGCAGTAAAATGGTGATCCCTCGTTAAGGCATGCCTTACCTGAGCACCTGTGATCACAAATAAAGCATTGTACACATCTACGGGTTTACTTTACAGTTTGGCATAGTTGGTGCCTTACACACCTATGTCAATGACATTTGGCAAACAATGTAAATATCAGCCATTACTGCACAACTTTGTAGTAAGACTGTCAGTAAACTTTTAACTTTAGTGTATATTCATTGGTCAAATGAAAAAAATATAAGATGATGTCTAGCACAGACAAGGGAAAATTATTGCAGAGATGAGCATATCAAACAAGTTCAACATGCCTATTTATCAGTCAAATTTCCCATATATGCACTTGATCCATCTCTCGTCTCTGATATAGCCGTGTTTGTGCTGAAAAGGGACGTTATACTCCAACTAACTAACTTGATCCATCTTATATTTATGTATTACCACAGAGCATCAAGCAGTGCATCGCAACAAACAGAACAACAGCAATTAGTTTTACGCACCGATACAACTTATTCCATATTCTTCCTGGAACAGAAAACCCGCTGTCAATTTCCATGTCACTGCCAGAATCAGTGTCAACGGTGTCATTTAATGCTTTCTCTTTCTGCCGACGTATTTCATCCTTGTGTAGTTTTCTATTACATGAACATACCCAGACGCACACGCATACATACTATCCAGTATCCATGCAGTAGTGTTTCAAAATATATAAATTAGAAGGCACTCAGAGAGTTCATACCTCCTTCAGAATTGAAATTCTTGCATTGAGAAGAAATTATTAACTTGCTTACACATCACGTTACACTTATATGTGTCTGCAGATAGTTCAAATATCCTAGAATTGAACTACACAACAAAAAATGTTCTAACAAAACTGGGCAACGTATCTCACTTTTGTCAAAGCCCTGCATATGAAACCTGATGCTTGTGACAGCTGCACTGCTGAAACTATCAGTTGTGTTTGTTTAAAAAAGCAGAAAAATGGCTGGATCCCACGTGTTGAGTACGGGTATCTGCTGGTCTTGCAATCATCACAATCTTGGTCACTATCATATTCTCTATCACTACCAGCTTTTACTCTGCATTTCCCCGATCTCTATTTTTTGAGAAATACAGACTGAGGAGATCACCCTCAAAATCTGATTGTTTCCAGTACTGAAGTCAAGCTGTTCACTTCCCCCAAATTTCATAACATCTACCAACAAATTTTTCAGAAATACTGCTCATAGGCAGTCAGAGACACAGAACGAATGACAAATTCCTCCTACTTCATGAAGGTCATCCTCAAAATCTAAATGCAGAAATTGTTAACCACCGTTACATCACAAATTAAAGAATGCATCAAATAATTTCAAAAATTACCTCTCTGCTCTGAATAACAAGGTCATTAGAACTGAATAACTGCAGTCAATACTGACTGAACCACAGTCTACAGTTATCAAAGCCACAACTCCATGTTACAGAAACAGAACTTATCACCTGTCAGTCGCAATAGAACGTTATTAACTACCTCAATCTAGACTGATAGAAATCCTCGTCACCATCATCAACTACAAACGATGCCTTCAAACGTGACTTCCTAAATTTAGTCTTGCTGGTCTTGCGATCATAAACATCTTGGTCACTATCGTATTCTCTATCGTGACCAGCTTTCACTCGGCATCTCCTTGACCTCTTCTTTGGTATCTCCTCATCACCTACAGAACAGTATACACACTGTACATACAAACCACACACTAATACTCACATTTACCCGGTACTAGCATTACTCACATTTACTTATCTGCAATCGAACCGTACAACACAAAGCCAAACACTGACAAAATCGGCATAAGATATAGTAAGTCTCCCTCTACCAGAACTTGCATATTTACACATCATTAAAAATTTAATTATCCTACATATACAAGGATCATCATTCAATTACTCATATTCCTACAGTGACAAATGCTGGTAACTATTGAAGCACCGGTACAGCAGCGTCAGCAACTTGTCCCAAGTTGTCACACAGTGCGTCCTGGACTTCGGCACTACACAAATTATTTACTTACTTATCTACTTACTTGCCTACTTAGAATGGGTCACTTTGTATTTCAATAAAAAGTTTTAAACTCGGTTTTAGACCAAACTTCGGTCAAAAACCTAATTAGTACAAAAAAGCAAAGTGACAACCAAACCAAACCCAGTTTAAAACCGAAGTTACGTCTTAAGTACAGTTTTAAACTGAAGTTAAAACCGAAATTGAATTTTAGACCAAAATTAATCTGAACAATCTGGTTTTAGACCAAAGTTTAATCTGAACTCGGTCTAAAACCAGGTTTTAGCTGTTCAGATTAAGCTTTGGTCTTAGACTTTAATTATAGCGAAAAATAAGTCATCCAATGTACGACCTCTCAATTACAAGTCCAATCCCTTGATTACTGCAGCATCACACCACACCATCTACCACCATTTTGATGGCTGCTTTCCAGGTAAACACTGAATACCCAGTTCCCGCCCATTTTTCTTCCTCCATCTGTTCCACAGGAGAACTTGGTGGTAAGTGGCAAGTGTCTCCTATGAGCCAGATGTCCTTCCTGTCATCCAACCAACAGTGTAGAAGCAATGAAGGGAATGCCACACCACCATGCAGGATTAAAAGTCTGATAACCTTTGAATGCTAACAATGTTGTACATAACTGACAAATGCTGTACCGACACAATACACCTGTGTTAGCCAAAACCCTCTGTTAAGAACTGGAGGATTTTGTTTACAGCAAAGTTTTACTGCCCACATTCCCTCCCTATGGTAACTAGCACATTCAGATTAAGAAGATGCCAGAATTTTTCTCAGCAGTGTTACCTAAACCACTTCCATACCATAACAGTGATGAACTGGATATTGACAACGGGCAACTTTTAGAGATGGAAGACAAGTTCTGCTACCTACAGTGACATGTTGGAAGCAGACGGGGCATGCAACTCGGCAGTGATGGCAAGGATCAGAAGTGCATACAAAAAGTTTTGTGAGTACTTGCATATTTTATACTGGTAAAAGGTTCTCGTTAAAAGTGAAAAACACAGCATACACAGTGTATACACATAATGGGTGTGAGGAGTTGTGGGATATATGGTATATGGATATATATACCTGGCTGATGAAGTGTGAGGTACATTTGGACAGAACTGAAATGAGCATGATCCCATTGGTGTGTTTACTCTAAGAGTTAGTTAGTTAGTTAGCTGGAGTTTAACGTCCCTTTCAGCACAAAATTAATATGGCTATATCAGAGACGAACGGTCACAGTTTATAGAGGACACCATCGAGCCCTCTGTTTTCCTGCCCGGGATTATCTCCCTGATCATCATGTGCATAGGAATTATTTGAAATAATTCTTTTTTAGTAGGTGAATCGATCCTCGGCCACTGCGAACGTCACGCTCTACTGCACATAACGCCCAAGTGGTTTGACCATTGGACTACATGGGCAGGGCGTTTACTCTAAGAGAAAGAATGAAAACTGCTGAGTCCAGGCAACAACTGAGACTGGAACCAATCAGCCTGATAATTAGGAAAGGTAGACTCAGACAGTTTAGATACATTGAATGTAGAGAAGACATATGACTTGATCAAACATTATACAACGACGAAGGCAGAGAAGTGAGATAGACGGGACACCTGAAGAAGACATGATGCGATGGTGTGGAGTAGGGATACGAAAATTTTGGACTGTTCCGAGAGGATGCACAGGTTCAGAACGAATGGAAGAAGGAAATTAAGATGGCAACCTCTAAACTCAAGTTTGTCTGGAAAACGGCTGTTAAACAGTTGTCTGTGTGGTATATGGGAATGCCAATAAACTTGACATATTCACGGTAATCTTAGTAGATCATGTATTTGTCATAGATGAATTGTACATCTACCTGAACTTGCATATTCTTCAGAATCATCGCCAGGTTTCCACTCGGTATCACTATGTATCACTGTCTCTGCTCTGTCGTGCTTTGTCTTCACCGCACGTTTCAAAGCCTTCTCAGTTGTACGACTTTCCGCTGGGCTATGACCTTCTGAAAGGCTCAGACTTGCTGGTAACGTAGCAGCAGAAGACGACGCCCATTGCTGTTTGTTCTGAAATTAACAACAGCTGCTAAAATGACTTTGTTTAAACCATCTCAAGCCAATGTGAGTGACGTATTAGGGTTTTAGCAGACTGTGATAATGGCTAAACTTATCCTATAGGTTTCTTTTTGCCATCAGTGCTTTTGCCGCTGTTGGTTGGGCGGCAGGAAGGGCATCCGGCCTGTAAAAACTGAGTGGTGAGGTATTGGCATGGTTATCTGTCTGGAGTGAGTGCAAACGATTTGCATATGGTCCAGCTGATGCCACCGGCACCTCATCATCTTTCTCCAGTAAAATCCAGAATGGTTTACCTTTCTGGTGCCGGCTTACCCAGGATGTCCTGGGAAAAGGCCGTTAAACGGATGCAGCGTAGTAGTTGTAGTAGCACAGGTTGTGTGTATGTCTGTGTGTAACGTTGATGCATTGTGGCTAAATGCCTTTAGAAATGGATCAAGCTGGTGTTTGTTGTGAGGGTTACCACAGAGGCCAGCTACTTTGTACTAGATGGAGGTCTGGATCTGCCCATGCAAACTGAGACCTCCCTAGAGATCTGGTGCTGGACACAGGTTCGGCTGGCTGATCTTTATGCTGCTGTTACTTATTACAGTTTCAAATTCAGTCTGCTTTTAGCAGGGATTCACAAATCGTTTAATTTACTGCTCCTCTAAACCAAACAGCTAAACGTTTATTAAATGTTTAAACAAACACATAGGGTTATGAGACTGCATTATTACGCTAAAATGCAATTTAAACTACCGGGTGTGATATGCGCAAATCTGGTTTGTTTGTATTTAACATCATCATGAGAATTAAAATTGTTCTTGTACACTGAGTTCATGACATTTCTGGAACAGACAGTGGATGAAGGGACAAAGTCAACAGTTATTTCATACAGCTGGCGTCTCATATAACATCGACACACAGTCTTGTTGAACACAGTACAAAATAATGAATCAGTACAAGATGTAGACAGTTTAATTCTCACTTAATCTGGTAAATGCTTAAATGATGCTTATCATTTAAATGACTAAATGTTTGAACACATGAATCCCTACTTTTTAGCCACAGTTGGCCACTGCAGCAGTTGGTAATACATATGTAGAGAAGTGATTTTATAGAAAGGAATTATGTCAGGGTAGAATAGATCATGTACAAAGACCTTTAATGACCTAAGAAGTCTAACAATTCAGCCTACAGTGACCATTATCTGCCACTCATCTCTCACAAAGATGCCACTATCATGCAGCATGCTGTATCCAATCATTGTGTAAACCATCAGTCCTAACATCTAAAATCAGACATCATCCACACCACTGCCATCACTGTCAACAATCAGTGCAGCAACGGCACCATCCGCAGTGTACAAATGCAATCAGCTAACAGCTACATGTGTACAGACCTTCTGCACCCTTCAGTGCTTGAACATTGTGTATAAGTGACAGATTTGCCTTCAGTGCTTTGACACTGCTGGTTGGGCGTCAGGAAGTGCATATGGCTCATAAAAAATTGAGTGACGAAGTGCTGGTCTGGTTATGTGTCTGGAGCGAAGTGCAAATGATTTGCATATGGTCCAGCTGATGATGCCACTCCACAACATCATCTCTTGCTTCATTAAAATCCAGATTGGTTTAATCTTTCTGGTGTCAGCTTACCCAGGCTATCATGGGAAAGAGGCCGTTAAATGGGTGTCTGTCTGTGAGTGACAGAAGAGATCGTGTCACCCACAAAACACAGGAGCCAATTATTCCTAAAGATTCCCTTCTAAGTGACCAGTCCAACCTGGAGTAGCTCTGGAAAAGTAAGCCGGTCGAACAAAACTGAACATAGCAATCGTAAGAGATGAGTGCTAACCTCAGAGGTGTTGTTCAACACAGTGCCAAATGGCGTCATTTCTCCACGGCGCACTAGCGACTGCTCCAGACTTTCATCAGTGCCGTCTCTCAGCTGCTCCAGCTCGTTACGTACTGATGATGACGATGATTTATCATCACGGCCACCAGCTGCAAACACAGGAACAGCAGCACATCAACAGGGACATGCAGCTTAAGGAAAAAAACACTACATTAGCATTTATTGCTGCACACACAAGCACCAAGATTTATTCATATACTTGCTCAGAAACTTTGCACAAGTACACAAATAAACAGTAAGCATGCAATAAAATACTGAGCAGGAGAGCAAGGCTCTAAAAAGTAGCACCAACGGCTGCCGCTAAATGCAAGTACATACAAGAAATACACAATAATGAGAAGCATAAGTATTGCACTAAATGAATTAAATGTAAAAGCAGATAATTACTACATAGAAAGATTTTTTAAAGTTAGTTAGTTGGAGTTTAACGTCCCTTTTCAGCATAAATATGGCTATATCAGAGACGAGAGGTTTTTAAAACTAAAAATAGAAATGTTAATTACAGGTCAAAGATCATAGATCAATCTATTTGTAATCTTTATCAGTAAAAATGTTTCTGTGACATTCAAGGTAGTCCAAGTTGGTTGGTTGGAGTTTAACATCCCTTTTCAGCACAAATGCGGCTACATCAGAGACGAAGGTAGTCCAAGTCTTAAACTGAAAACTTTTCTACAGGCTTTATTACATCATCACGATATTACACACATATGAACTAAAACAAAGTGTGACCAACATCTCTTGTTTTTAACAGCCATTTTCCGGATGAACCTGCATTTAACCGGTCTCCCTTGGTTTTCTTCAACCATTTGTTCCAGGACAAGTTTCTAACAGGCTGGACGCCTCCAACTAACAGTGTCAATACATCACTAACGCAACACAAAGCAATGCTCCCATTGTCCCAACCAGTGGCCTGACCTCATCCATTTTTTATCCACTACCGGACTCCTACGCCATCCCCCAATGCCAGTACTGTACTAAAATCAATCACTAACTAGAATGTGGGCCAATGCTCAACCTGATGGTCGCCCTGCCAAATATAGGTGGCGCCCTCTGTTCAACGCCGCATAGTTTGGCTGACGCCCACAACTAGATGCCGTGCAGTAACGCTGCCAAGACGCAAAACCCGTTGAAATATGTAGGGGTGCCCCAAACTCCCGAACCGATCTCAGCCGTTAGTGGGCCGAAGTTCACCATATTAACAGGATATGT
>Ga0056108_1000633_pt1 | contig 10440 bp, 6 predicted proteins | sample WorMetG1BERMUDA1_FD_83875 | JGI IMG/M metagenome (GOLD analysis project Ga0056108, IMG submission 83875) | Marine gutless worms symbiont microbial communities from Max Planck institute for Marine Microbiology, Germany - Inanidrilus... ... | reverse complement strand
TTACTAAGAAAGTGATGTCCGAGTAAGAAACATTTTGCAGAGCTTGACCTACAACATGGCGGAAAAACAGCTGGCATAGATATGATATGAAGAAATTACGTCACTGTCACCCTATGTATAAAACTATTTTAAAGAATTTCAGACCCGAGCCGCCGCAATCGGTCTACCGTCCTATTTTTTTTATTTCCGGCGTGGTTCCATCACGAAATGAAATAAAATTGTTCTCAAAAATTTTAAAATGTTTAGTGTTTTATTTTAACACGGAACCACGTCTGAAGTGAAATAAAATTGTTTTAGCCGCTAAAACAATTTTATTTCATTTAAGACGTGGTTCTGTGTTAAAATAAAATACTAAATTAAAAAATAATCTTATTTTGACATTGATTGATTGATGGAACCTCGACTTTAGATGGGGACCCAGCTCTTCCCCACGGAAAGGGGCACAGCAGCCACCCCCTACATTTCGGCCTATGTCTATTATCGCTTTATTATTGCCCTGACATTGTCTTTTACTGACTGTAATTTTTTTCATGTGACCACAGAAACGTTTCGGTTTTCCCTTAAAACCATTCAGTATTCTCTTAATCTTCATCTGCTCTGATAAGTGCAGTGACAGTGTTCCTTGTTAGCCAGTACTTTTCATAGTTCCTGCCCGATGGAAACTGTCGGTAATTCATCCATAGTCTATTTCGTACTTTAATCTGGTTTGGTCATATTTCAAAGCTAGTATTCCAATTAATAGACGAAAGCTCATTGTTAATGCCGTAATCGCCTTTCCAGAAATTCAGTTTTCTTTCGATGCTCTTTCCCTCAAGAACCTTCAGTTGAAGGTCCCACTGTCTCTGATATAGCCATATTTGTGCTGAAAAGGGACGTTAAACTCCAACTAACTAACATTGATTCAAGGCTGCTCGAGACATATCTAATAGTTGATTATTATTGGTGGCTGAGCTAGAAGGACTCCTGTAACATAAGCGGATCATAACAAAGCCAATATCTGTCCAATGTTGCACCACAGGGCTTCCTTAAATTCACTATCCATCATTCTAAGCACAGGGATGAGTCTAATCGGTCGTTTACATAGATGAGCAATCCTAATCTGTGCTGATAACTAGGAGAGTTCGTAGTATATGGCGAAAGCATGTGATTACTTAAACCACATCGTGTGGTTCTGATTACCCACCACTTTCGTGGTCCAGTGGAGCAATCGTTCAGGTCTGTCTGTGTGTTATTGTGCGTGGACAACAACTTTCGAATGAAGTTACCCGTTGCCTAGATATTTGACAGGCTGGTTTACCTTGTTCACGGTGATATGAAGAAAAATGTTGCTAAAGTGGTCGGTGCGACCTCGAGTGAGGGCTCTCTAACTGAAAAAGCATCCAGCCCACTTCACACACAGAGATTACTGCATAAATTATTGTCGTTATCATATAGTCTACCATAAATAAAACAGCTGTATAACCTGTCATTACTGAAAGATAATGACGCTAAGTTGCTAACAACGGTATTTAGCTCAATATGCTGTCCATCTGACATACGACGCGAAAAGCTTGATGTTCACGCAACGACTTTACGTAAATCTGCGTAATTCATTACTAAAGTCCAAGGTGGAATTTAGTCCCAATAGTGAGAAGTAATACAAGTGCTCAGCAGTAGCTGAGATGGGCGACCGTTTGGTCACAATAGACATGGGCCGTGCACCTTATGGGGGAAGCTGAATCCCCATGTAACACAATGTGGCTGGCCTGGGCCGAAGCCTACATTTGTACCAAGTGGCATCTTGATCCATCCAGCCGTTTGGCCACAACAGACATGGGCCGAAAATTGGGGGCTGTGCCCCTTTTTATGGGGAGCTGGGTTCCCATCTAACACAATGTTGCCTGAGCCAAAGCCTACATCCATACCAAGTGGCATCTTGATCCATCCAGACATTTGGCCACAACAGACATGGGCCGAAAATTGGGGGCTGTGCCCCCTTTTTCGGAAGGGGGCAGCTGGGTCCCCATCTAGCACAATGTGGCTTGGGCCGAGGCCTACCTCCATACCAAGTGGCGTCTTGATCCATCTAGCCATCTGGCCACAACAGATGTCGGTCGAAAAAAAATTTTTTTTTTGGGGGGGGGAGGCTGTGCCCCTTTGAGAAAGGGGAGCTGGATCCCCATCTAACACAATGTGGCCAGGGCCGAGGCCTACCTGCATGACAAGTTTCATCTTGATCCATCCAACCGTCAACCGTTTGGCCACAATACACCAACGTCACAAACAGACAAATAGACAGACAGACAGGACAACGTTCCGATAGCATAGGGCGAACCGTTTTACAAACGGTCGCCCAAAAACGGCGTGTAATTTGTAAGACATGCATTTTTTTACCGCGCGACGCTGTGGTAGCGCGGTATATGCAATGGCGTGTGTCTGTGCGTCCGTCTCACGTCGATGTTCTATCAAAACATATCATCGCGCACACAACGTCTACAATAACCCACTGATCTAGTTTCCTGGCGCCAAAGATAATGCTGAAATTCCGATGGGGTCATCCCCCAATAGGGGCGACAAATACACGTGGGACAGGAAAAATTTTCAGCTTTCGAAAAATAACTCAAAATATCTTGAAAACGGTACAAGACAGACGCATATTTTCTACGAAAGACCAACAGGACGTTGTATATGTGCGCTCTATCGAATTGTGACACTGCCGATACCTTCGGTGACCCCAGTCATCCCAAATCACTCCTATTTCAATGTTTTGGGTCTTCTGTCATATCTATACGATTGGCTGAAACTATAGGGAGTCTTTAAATTTTGTACACAGATAGGTCATATCAAGTATTAGCTTCAGGATGACAAACTATCCTCAAATGGGCGTGGTCATGGTCACGTGACCCAATTTTTAGCGAACGTGAAGGTGAACTCACGTTCACGTTCGCTATATGCTATCGCTTGTCCGTCTGTCTGTCTGTCTGTCGTCTGTAACGCTCGTGCGCCCTACTCAGGCGGTTCAAATGTGCAGCAGCTGACAAGATTTCAACTGAAACAGCACGTCGCAGACTAGTGTACAGCCTGTTCTGTGTTTGGCGACTTATCACATTCTCACCATTGTAAGGCACTAAATAGCCTAATATGTGCTGATGTGCCGTTAAGAAACTACTCACTCACTCACTCACACTCACTGTGTTTGGCATCATACTATGCTGATATTGCACGGTTCTATTGTTCCGACTTTATGCTGCACAACGGCTGCAATGGGAAGTGCAGACGAAAGGTTTCGATGTAATCTGCACTGGTGGCGTTCGGTCAGATGATGGGGGTCGCCGCGCTGCAAAACGGCGACGCGCGGAAGTAATATCTCCCGGAGCACCTGCTAAGTGCGTTCGTGCAGTGCGCGCGACATATCGCGGACCGCTTTCAACAGCAGCCTCGTTTACAGCTTGTGTGCTGTTCGCTGGAGAGTTACAGTGTCTGTCGCACGACGTATTGCTGTATACGCGTGCTGCTTATTGTGTCCGCCCGCCCGTCCGTTACACTTATGAATTCTGTCAAAACGGCTGAACGGATCAAGCGCGGGCGTGGCCAGGGGAGCTACCTAGGACCGTAGGCCCAGTAATCCACGGATATTTTTAATAAAGGATTATGTTGTACTGTCGTGGCCTTGCAACGGGAGGCTGCGCGCAAATCAGCGCAACGCCAGTCAAAATCTTTTCCTGGCGTCGCAGAAAGTGCGCGCGTTAAGCTCGGTACACACTACCCGTGCTCACGGACCGTGCCCACGGACCGTGTTCACGGACCGTGAGCACGGACCGTGCCCACGGACCGTGGACACGGGTAGTATACACCGTCGAAAGCAAGGTACAACGGAAACTTAGAAGCTGCAGCATAAAGTTATATTCAGTATTGGGGCTTAACTATCGACGAAATAGGACAGGAAACCCCAAATCGAAAATTCTGGCTGCGCTGATGGTATCAAATAAGCGCATTTCCTGATAAACGTAGCCCACGAGAAGCTGGAGATTCTGTCATTTGGCTTCTTCGTGACGCTCTGTTGATTTGAGCATCGATTTGAGTGACGGCAGTGTATTGTGTTCCGCTTTATGTTAGCGGTATTTCAAACGTACAGTAAAAGATATATGCTCGTTCCATTGCTTTGCATGCAACGCAAAGATTTTAACACATTTTAAAATGCCATGCTATGCAAAATATACAACGAGATCGGGACAATGTTCCAGAGGAAAGTATACGATTATTTTTGAACTTACCTGAATTCTGTTATAACACAGTATTTGAATGAAGTCGCAACTGAAGCGCACATTAGGATATCGAGCACATACATATATAATGTCACAAAAGTAAAGAACGCTGAAGACGGACATGGAACAGAAATATGTTACGAGTATGTTCAAAGAAATAACATTGTCCCGATCTCTGAACCTCGCCAATTTTTCTGCCTTTTCGCGTTGCAAGTGTCATCATCTTAGTTCGACCGACGATCGTCATCAGTTTATCACAATGAGCGTCCACGTTTGTTTATAATACCATCGCTGTAACGCACAGCGTCACACGGTTCATCTGCGACAGCTGAGATTTGTCTAACTATCGCGTTGGGCTCGTATAATCAGTGTCGTGCTTAATGACAGTGCGACCCTTCCGCTGAATCTGGCCTGCGGCACCAAGCTTTGTAGTCTACACTGTGTAAGCAAGTAAGTAAGTAAGTAAGACATATATTTATATAACGCATCGTCGTGAAGCCTCTAATGCGCTGTATGTATTAGTACACCGCGAACAAAAACGTCTTTAAGTGCTTGAAGAAAGTGTCTCTCAGGTATTCCGGCAACGAATTCCCCGCCAGCGGGCCAGCCACAGAGAAAGCCCGCCGGGCATGGCCTACTTCTCCTCTGGCGCGGTACATTGAGCAGTCGTCGATGCGCAGGTCAGAGATGACGCCGTGACGCGACATCAGAGACTGGTTGGCAGAAGTCGAAGACCTCTGGCGAGTTCTTCATCTTTTATTTGTTCAACGCCCAGGCACACAGAGCACGTGGCACAATCAACTTTCTTGCCTGTAACTTCGCCAAATGTCGACTGATTTTTAAAAAGTTCTTTCACCCACAAACTCAGAAGTAAATTTGTAGTACAATGGTCACTGAAAATCCTACCACAATTCAAATGCGTAGGAATCTGTTGCAAATCTCTGCTGCAAATCTATTGCTGAGTGTAAAAGTGAAAGGATTTTGAAAATCGGTTGAGAAGTGATAGAGTCACCACCATGAGTTTGGTGGTAACTCTGCCAGTTCTTAACCGAGTTTGCTATCTTCCGTTTTTGGGACATAGTGTATGGTGTAAATGCGTTACTTCATACGCTCATTGTTCCTTAAATATCGCTTGCGGCCTTTCACAGACCGTGCGGCCGTCCCCGCAACTGTGGGTTCTCGACTGCGAGGTGATAAACGCGGCAGTGTATATAATACGAGCATACGAGCCGTTATACATTACGAGTTAATACCCGCGCCGCTACGCGCGTAATATCCACGTCAGCGTTTAATATACTGTAACGGCGTATGTTTGACCTGCATACTGCTAGTCTAACATTCGTCGCATGAGGCTGCAAGTGTGTTCTGATAAAATCAGTTGTCGGTTCTATGCCGTGGCCCACGGTCTGATCTCAGGGCGACTTCACCTAATCGTTCTACGCTCGTAAAACTTCAAACTCGACCAGACTTGCCCCAGGCTTCTCACGACTCAGTCCAACATGCTGCCAACACCGCCCAGTACGCCACGTTGCACGCACTATAGCTCGTTGATTACGACATTTTCACGGATTTAACAGTAACACGTCCAGGCTCAGCATTCTCGGCTAATTGTCAACCACTTCAGCGGTCCAGGTATAGCAATCGGTTCGGTGTGTGTGTCTGTGTGTTCAGACAATAACTTTTGAGCTAAATGACCTCTGACCTAGATATCTGGCAAGTTGGTTCGACCTGGCACTATGTAGGTCAGAGTTCACGACCACGAGAGACAAATGCTGCTAAGGTGGTCGGTGCGACCTCTGGTGAGGGCTTTCTAGTCTTTGTAGTATAACAGTGTTCGCAACAAGCGTCACGTCATGTTTGTTTCCTTAATGCAGCTGCAGCCACGTTGCGACTGATTACACCAATCAGCTGCATATTATCCGTCTGACGACCGCTCATTTATAGTATCTGTACACCCTGTTCGTGTTCGGAATTCGGAAAAGACTTTTTATTTATGGAACGTTTCTCAAAATTAATAAACCTGAACGAAAATCCCAGACTCTGTGATCTTAACTGAGCGAATGATGATTCCCATTCAGATTTTTAAACGTCTACACGGTATGTTATCATGGACACATGCGCATGTGTATAAACACGCGCAGCTCTACCGCTCAGCGTCTGCTGCTGGCTGGCTGACAACCAGCCACGCGCAGCACGCCGCTTCCCACGGTCGCCGGCGGTCACCGACAACCTTACGATCTTTATAGTAGTATATGATGATATTCACTTATCCAGTTGCGACTGCCAATAAAAGCAGAATGGTTTTTCTTTAGAAAGTAGACGAACGACTGGCATCCATTCAAAACACGTATAGGCCTACTGTTCCTGCTTGACCGTATGCACTGCACCATAATTAGATCGACAGGAAGCAAAGCGTTGCAAATGTGTCGAGAGTAGGCCTATAACCGGTTTCGTGTACTTTACTTAATACATACGATGTCAATGTACTCGTAAGTGCAAAATAGTTTCATGCAAGAGTTTTCTGTGCAAGAGTTTTCTGCAACAGTTAAAATGGTACTGAATAGCCTCTAATGTGCTGATGTGCCGTTAAGAAACTGCTCACTCACTGCAACAGTTAAAAGTTATGCTAATCTACGGTTCGGTTTCAATGCTCTAGACACGATTCAAAACTCTCAAGTTTATATCAGGTACAGGTAGTGGGGGTTAACGTCGCTTAACATAGCATAGATGATCAGCGACCAAGTTTATATCCGTTACTGTTTCATGCTTTCTTACACTGTATTACGTGTAATTACGGTGTGTAGAAATCGTTCAAATAACATCTTAACAAGAAACGCCCATTCCATGTCGAGTAAAGCAGGCCGTGACGATAAAAGTCATATTATGTTGGAAACGATGGTCGGAAGTCGCTGACGATGATCAATGGTAACCACGGCAAATCATCATTCATCATTATTTCATAAAAGCAACGTCCACGGCGGCAGTCCTTACCTTTTGTTACTGAGCGGTATGGTGGCCCGGCGCTGTCGAGCCGACGCGGACTGCATCATCAATGACGTCACGTAGACGCTGACGCCCGGTGTTGTTTATAACACGCCGCCGACACTCGCTCTACACTCGCACTGTCATCACATCGTCATCATTAACCGCTGGCAACGTGCGCACGCACGCCAGTCGACGGCCTATAGGGCCTACCGGCAAAACGTAATTAGTCGGACGACGACGTACAGCGGCGTCATAATTGGTAATCTATACCACAATATCCGGGTTGCCGGGATGAAATAAGCAGTCTTCTATTCGATGGATGGATCACTAGTTAAAACATCCAGTCACCACAAGTTCCAACGAAGCATTAACGATAGCAGACTTCACCCCCGCGAGTGCGCAACGCACTGTTCACCTCCTCGTGTTTACGGCCGATGTCAGTCAGTGGCGCCACCTGGCGAATCAAGGTAAATAATTCACTACGTCGCAGACTCAAAGCCTGTATCTTTATTTGGCCCAGTATATGAAAAGATGACGTTATCCACATTCGACAAAACTGGAAGTACACGATATATTGCACTGTCGTCAGAGGAGGACCGAGCCACGGCCACATGCTACACGTAAAGAAAATTTCGTGAAGTTCGGACGCGTGATTTTTGAGATATGCGAGCGAACAGACAGACCCAGACCCTCAGACACAGACACGAAGAATACTTCATATCCCTCCCGGGGCGCAGTAACTATCACATCATACTTTGCGATAACTCTCGTAAGCTACATCTCTTCTCCCTCTCTGCTGGTTACCGACAGCACAGTCGTGCTACAGTGAGTACATGTAAGTTTATTTATCTTTTGCAGATACACTTTGCCAAACGATGTTCTATGTTCCATATACGTACACCGCAGAGGCGAAACACTGCCCCGATCAGCTCCAACAAGACGGCAGACACAGTAGGTCAAAGTATTTACTATCTACCATATACAAAGGGTTCAAGGTGCATCACGTGCCAATGTCTGCATATCACCTCACTGTTTTTATCCGCTGCCGGCCTATATCGTGTCATGTATCATTGTACAAGCAACTCTACCAAGTATATAAACAAGTGGTTAAAGTAATATGACAACAGGCCGCATCGCCGCCGCACATGGACGGTTCAATGATATTCAGCAGGTGGCGCCAGCGTGCACCCGACATAATAATGCTTCCTTGGCCCAATCGAGCCCAAATCCAAAACGGCATCGCGATCGGTTCAGCCATTTTTGCATGGCTCATAATAAGTAAACGTAGCCCACATTTTTAGCAAAATTAATATTATTTTTTGCATTACACCATGGAAACGGCTGAGCTTTTAGCTACAAGGCTACTACTTATGCTTCTACTTTTCTTCAGTATTTCTATGTAGGGCTGATTAGTCTATTTTCGTTACAACCAACGTGCTTTACAATCAAGTGTTAACGAAATACCAGATGTAACAGAAAGTAACCCCAGTGAATTTTGCTAATATTTCAAGTATCATTCAGACTTTGGAATAATATTTTACAGACGCTTTGATAATTATATCGACCTGTAACTACCGAGTTTCATCTTCCAATATCAACATATTCTTTTACGGAGTTTTGCGACTTTGAAAACGTGGCGAATTTTAACACGCTTTAAGCGACGGCTCGTATTACAACAGAGTTTGTATTAGTGATGAAATACTTATACGAAACGTGCAAGAACACAGATTCGGAGCAAGATGGATAATTTCGTCATATCCTGACAAGATCTGGACATTAACTGTAATCAACCGGATTTGTCGACAAATCAGTTTAACTGGATCGGCGAGTGAACGTCAGTCTGGCAGTAGACAGCCAAAGTCTGCACCAACATTAGTCGACATTGACCAGCTCGACGAAATAATCTGCTCACAAGAAGATGAGAGAGACAATCGTCTCAGCACTTGTCACACTGCGGCTGGACTAAACATCAGTCTGTCTTCTTTCGATTTCCTTTGACAGATGTGACGATACTAACGTTATTCTGTTGTTTCACTGCACAGGCATTTTGAATACGTTAAAATCCTGAGGTTGTTATAAATTTTTAAATCCTACAAGTTTGTCAAATATTGAGACAGCCAGAATAAACTCGGCATGTGAGTCAGTAGATAAGAACTTCAAATATGCGCGTAAAATTTCGTTTAAATACTATGAGGAATAGGCCTAACCGAAGTATTAGGAAAAGTCGCAAGGGGTTACTTTTTCTGCCGTATCATCTATAAGTCAGAGTAAAACAATGTTATCAGATAGTTAGACTAAGAGTAGGTCTAACGGTGCAAACAGTCTAATCGAGTTCTGAGAACTATATAACGCCACAAACGTCGTCAGGCAAAGCAATGAAGTGCTACAAGTCTACAACAGGTGCGTGCTTGTAGTTCACAGACAAACTCCATCTAAGCTAAGCTGACGAGATAACCTGGATGTATACAACGGTAGCAAGGCAATCAATACACGGCAGTGTGACACGTTGATCTGCCTATCTATAGCTGTCAAGCGCCAGCTTGCAACGCAGAAACGCATGACAACACTAGAAATGTGGGCCAATGCCCAACGTGATGGCCGCCCTGCCAATTATAGGTGGCGCCCTCTCTTCAACGCCGCAGTTTGGCTAACGCCCACTACTAGAGTGCCGTGCACTAACGCTGCCAAGACGCGAAACCCGTTGAAATTACCTGAGGTGCCCCAAACTAACGAAACGATCTCAGCCGCTAGTGGGCCGAAGTTCGCCATATTGTGAGGACATGTAGAGGAGATATTGCTGCATAACAAGTTTTTTTTCCGATTGTCGATATATGCCTTAGTTGCGAAGATATAGCCCGACAAAGTTGAGGGACGGTGCCCGGATGGCGATTTTTGGCGACTTTTTTGGATCCTGCATTTGCAGCGAGCCGCGTACAGAACCTTTCAGACCTGCATTCTAAATTCGCACTAGGGCCACACCATGTGTAGACATCCAACCTGCGGCCGCTGAGATTAGGCGAGGAAAAAAAGAAGAAGATAGAAGATAGAAGAAACTAGAACGTGGACCAATGCCCAACGTGATGGTCGTCCTGCCGAACATAGGTGGCGCCCTCTGTTCAACGCCGCAAAGTTTGGCTGACGCCCACTACTAGAGTGCCGTGCAGTAACGCTGCCAAGACGCGAAACCAGTTGAAATTTGCAGGGGTGCCCC
>Ga0056108_1000632_pt1 | contig 10443 bp, 6 predicted proteins | sample WorMetG1BERMUDA1_FD_83875 | JGI IMG/M metagenome (GOLD analysis project Ga0056108, IMG submission 83875) | Marine gutless worms symbiont microbial communities from Max Planck institute for Marine Microbiology, Germany - Inanidrilus... ... | reverse complement strand
ATTTTTGGCTTTCTATATATGGGGTGCACATTAGTGCCACCTGAAGAATACGACTGAACCGTCCATGTGCGGCAGTGATGCGGCCTTATGTCAAATTACTTTGACCACTTGTTATTATTAGGCCGCATTGCAGCACTTGAACTGGTATGATTACTTTGTGTAGAAAACGGATGAGATACCCGCAGTTGAATGGTGGGATGCTGTTATTATGCAAACTGATACGTAAGTGCTTGGCTTTACCTTGATTATTGGCTTAATGGTGAATATTGTATCTACTGTTTTGCAAGTTCTTTTGTGTTTTGGGCAATTGTGACTAACTGATGTGTGCAAATTTACTGGTAGCTTTGCAACTGCTGTTTTATTTTAGTCAGCAAACTGAATATTTTGCCATCACTAAACTGAAATAGGATTCTTGCTAGATGTGAGAGACAGCTGCAGTAATTATGCATGCCCTATATTTTTGCCCTGTGGTTTCTTTCTTTCTTTCTTTTTTTTCCTCGCCTAATCTCAGTGGCTGCACAGTTCCACAATGGTGTGGCCATAGTGCAGATTTAGAATGCAGGTTTGAAATGTGCTGCACGTGGCTCGCTGGAAATGCAGTGTCGGGCTATATCTTTGCAACTAAGGCACTTATCGACAATCGGAAAAAAAACTTGTCAAACAGCAATATCTCCCCTCATGTTGTCACAATATGGTGAACTTCGGCCCTCTAGCAGCTGAGATTGTTTCGTTAGTTTGGGGCACCCCAGCTAATTTCAACGGGTTTCGCGTCTTGGCTTCCTTACTGCAGCGACGTTGCTCAACGGAAGCCAACCAAACTTTGCACAATGTTTGGCTGTCTCCTGGGCTGGTACACTATATATACATTTTCTGGGGCTCTTGCCCCGCTACAGAATTTTGCCAGGTGCAAAGTTCAGTTTGCACCTGCACTTTCCTATATTGGCAGCATTACTGCATGGCACTCGAGTAATGGGCATCAGCCAAAGTTTGCAGCATTGAGCAGAGGGCGCCACCTATATTCGGTAGGGCGGCCATCACGTTGGGCATTGGCCCACATTCTAGTTGATCTTGTCATCTCCTGTGCAACAAAGATGCTGTTGCATTGCATATATTACTTCAGAACAGTTATGATGCTATAGGCCTATGCTTTTTTATAGAAAGTCAGAATGTTAAGTTATGAATACAAGATCATTCTAAATTTTGTTTGCAATGATGTGATTGTTTCAGATGTAGTTTATCTGTTCCTCTGTACTCTTAAGCCATTTTTTGTAGATATGATGGAATAAATGCCAACAGAAAGGATACATTTGAAGGCATTACTAATCTTGTCGAGCATCCAATTCAGATGAAGCCACCTCGTGAGTTGTGGCATTCCCTCATTGTATCTGTTATATAGCAAAGAATGTGTAATGTTTACGAAAGTTTTCGCCTATTAATTAACATCTTGTTCGCTGCGTTCAGACTAACTTGGTTTCTCTACATCAGTTAGTGCAAGGTTTTTACATTTGTTAAAACTTTAATCTAGAGTTAAGTTAACACGTTGAAGTGTATACCATGTTTATCTTGTCAATGCTGAGTTGTACTAAGCACAGATATTGTTGTGCCAAGTAGCAGTTGTTTTGCTTTCTGATGTAGACTTCATGACAATGATTGACTGACTGTAAATAGCTAACAGCATTTTGTGTTATGATTTCAGATTCTGAAGCTATTGGTCAGTATTTCTGTGCTGTTGATAAAACTAAACATGCATGTGTCGCAGTCTGAAGAATGCAGATAAATCGTCCATTTTAAAGTAACCATTGGATAAAACTCGTACAGTAATGACAGTATTATCATTTTCTGTCAATGTCTGATTCAGTTGGTACTGGCATAGGAAAGGATGCAACGTCCCTTCCGTTATGAGCGCTTTGGTCTGGATCCCAAATGTTCACTTTTGTGAGAACCAGCGCAACCTGGAGTCAATCCAGAAAGCTACCCGTTTAACGACCTCTTTTCCAGGACAACCTGGGTAAGCCAGCACCAGAAAGGTTAAACCATCTGGATTTTAATGAAGCAAGAGGTGATGGTGGAGTGGCATCCGCTGGACCATATGCAAATCATTTGCATCTCGCTGCAGACAGATAACCACGCCAGGACCTCCCCACTCAGTTTTTTACAGGCCGGATCCTTTTCCTGACGCCCAATCAGCCATGTCAGAAAAATTGAGGACAGTTGAACGCAAACCAAAAGTGGCAGTGGTGGTTGTGTTACTTTCTTAGTATTACTAAGAGTTCTGCATTTGGATGTTTAAGTCAACGCATCAACCATATGATCTTGTTAGTTTACTTTAACATGGCAGGTTTTTTGATAATAACCATGAAACCAAACTTTAACCAATATTGTACTGTATTAACTGTGACCAAATTCGGCACATGGTCCAATAGTCGCATGTTTCACTTCCCGGTAAGTGTGTACACATCTTACTTGGTGAAAACGTCTGGTGAATTTGTGGCTTGGTCTAAAGCAGCCGAATGTCACTGACATAACTCATCGTTGTCTTATGGCAATTACTGATTCAGCAGGTGATTACTGCAAATGAGGTAGCTTCTGCCTTTATGTATTTGCTGCACAGAAGCTTGTTAAGTTTCTTGTTTACAGTGTAGTACTGTGCTGATTAGCTATGAATTTTGCACCTTGGGTGAGTGAGTGAGTGAGTAGGGTTTAACGTCCCGCTAAACACATTATAGGTCATTTCGGGGATGGTTTGCACCTTGGTTTTATTTTCCAGTTTAGTCGGGGTGTGTGCATATGCATTTATGGTGAAGTGGAACATTCTTACCACATGTATGTGGATAATTTCTTTTGCACATAACATTTGATACAGATATTGTTAGAAGATAAAACGTATCCTGCTGCATGAGTAGCTAGTGTGAGAAACTGTTCTGTACAGCATAGTGATTCCAAGATCTGCACACGTGTAAAGTTGGAGAACAGCACGTGACGTCAGTTGTTGTTGATGCAATGTGAATGCAGATGACTCCGAGCAGCCGGTGCAGTTGGCTGTCATGCTGACCAAAGCCGAACGTAAAAAGTTGCGTCGGCAAAATCGAACAGAGGCACAGAAAGAGTTGCAGGAAAAGATTCGTCTTGGTTTGATCCCACCGCCTGAACCGAAAGGTTTGACCGATTTGAGGTGCTCGATTTTAGACAGTTATGTAGTTAATTCAAGTGAAGGCAGGAAGGTTGTTGGGTCTGGGTCATATCACACTCCGTAATCAGGTCATTCACATGCACCTCTGGTTTGCTAGTAGTTGAGTGTCTACTACACAGATGTGTTTGTCTCATTTTCATTTTTCACAGATGTTTCCATAGTGATAGTCATGGGGACCAAGCCTGACTCTATGCTAAATATGGGAAAATAGGCCATTTAGAGTGTGAGAATTTGCAGGGCATTACATTGCATGCATAAGCGGGCCGTAAAACGGTTGTGTGTGTTGTGTGTACATTGCATGAATTTGAGTGATAGAGGTACGTGGCTTATTATCCCACCATACGGTAGTATGGTTGGGATAGTTAGTTTACTGCATATTTGTTTCTTTGTACGGTTATGGATTTCTCAGTGGCGGAAAAAAAGATAGCGTCGTGAAACTTTGCGTGCTTGTTCGACTACTATCTGGGATGAGCTTCTCCCATTTTGGTGAACTTTGGCCTAGGGGGCACTGTATGATGGGAAATGCATCTTGCTGATGCACTTGTTTTATGTATTTTTATGACTTGTGTTGAGCCTCAAGTTCTTCATTACCTCTGCCAAAGAAGATATGCTTTTCATCCAAGCTTCAGCCAACTCAGCCTTTCATCCCTTTGGGGTCAATAAATGAATAGTACAGCTGCAATTGGATGTCTGCTACCTCAGTTAGAGATGTCGCCATCTGGTGAACGCTTAAAGCCAAATTCCATTATGCTAGCTGGTTCGAAGCTGGTCGCAGACAGGTTTGAAGCTGTAATACATGTTCCTTGGACCCACCCAATCCAGCATTCCAAACTGCATGTCGATCGGTTCTGCCATTTTTATCACAGCACAGAGTCCCTATACTTTAATATAATGTGTGTTAAAATGCAGTTAACACGCAATTAAGAAAAATTAATTGCTGCAGTTAACACAATTATAAAATTAATCATTTTATAGATAGGGTGAAATGACGTCACATATCTGTGGTCGCAATACGATCGCCATTTTTTAGGTGAAGACCGTTGTACTGCGCGTAGTTAAGTGGTGAAGATTTATCGCGTTATTCAAATAAAATTGAATCAGTTGGTTTAAGAAAATGTCCGTATAAACGCTATCTTACAAAGAAAGTGATGTCCGAGTAAGAAACATTTTGCAGAGCTTGACCTACAACATGGCGAAAAAACAGCTGGCATAGATGATATGAAGAAATTACGTCACTGTCAGCCTATGTATAGCCCTATTTTCATCCTTGTTTGTTCGTACCCGGTATCTTTGCAGAATTACTTTTCAGAATTCTTGATGTATTTTTTTCCTGAAATTTTCAGAAGTGGTGCTTTGACACTGAAGGGCATCCAACCTGAAAAAAATCTGCTCCACCTGTTTACAAGAGTTCACTTTGGGAGACCTGGCGTCATCTGAATTATGTACTGAAAAGCAGAAGATGGTGATAGGGGTGGTGGTAGTACTGTCGGCAGTAAATTAGAATCTAAGATTTTTAAGCCCGTTGTATCACGCTGTCTGAGATGACGTGCTTGTTTAGCAATCAGCACTGGAATGAACTAGTTTGGCAGGTTTCATCGCATGTATAAGTTCCTGAAACGTGCAAACTTTGCATAATAGATACATGGGAAATCAAATTTAATACGAGGACAAACTATCTTTCTGTCGGCTAGCACTCAGTAAGTGTATTCTAGTTCCAAGTGTTATGATAACATCGCAGTACAGATGTGTGCTTTGTGGCTGGTTGATGTGTGAAGTGCGCATGGCGAACCTGATGCGTGTGCTCGGTACTGAAGCGGTACAAGATCCAACAAAAGTGGAGGCGCATGTCCGGGCTCAGATGGCTAAGAGGCAGAGGTCTGCATGTCTTCAGACATGTTAATTGTTCTGTCTTCTGTGTTGTTTGTTGCAGCTTAGGCACTGGCATCATAAAGGGTGTGGCTTCCATTTCTTGACGAGGCAGTTGGTGGATCACAAAAGAATGAGGTCCATTGAGTGATCTTCCCTAGTTTGCTTCAGTGCTTTGAGTTGCCTTCAGTGCTTTGAGTGTTAGTTCAGCGACAGGAACTGCATCCAATCTGTATTAAAACTGCTCTGATTATTTCCAAATGTTACCTTTTGGGGGCAAGACCCAGCCAGTTGAACAGAAACCGTATTTATGGCTGCTGCATCTAGCAAGTATTGTGTTTATAATGAAATCATTTTGATGTGTCTTTGCTGCTATTAGCCTTCTCTTTACACGTCTTGCATGCCTAGTCCATGAAATTGTGAGTGTATGTTGGTATGTGCAGTTAATTCTATCACATTTTGTTATGCAGATTTTTTGCGGAGAACCTCGACATTGTTGTTCATGCAACAGGAAGGCCATCTGGCCTGTAAAAGTTGCATCAGCAGTTCTTCAAATTATCGTTTGGAAGACCACTTGCGAAACCAAAAACAACAAGTGGTCAAAGTAATTTTACAAAAGGCCGCATCGCCGCCACACATGGATGGTTGAATCGTATTTGTCAGCCCCCATCACCCCTCGCGGCGACGAATGCACTCGTCCTCACGGGCAATAATTCCACCAAAGCACCGGCGGACGAGCGCATTTTCCGCTGCGAGGGGTGACAGGTCGGCCGGCATGTCCTATCCCCCAAAATTGCCCCTTCGCACGGAGTGATCTGGACCCCATCTAATACATGGTTCCTTGGGCCCACCCAAGACCACAACCCAAATGGCATCTAGATTGGTTCAGCCGTTTTTTGTATGGCTCATGACTGTGACAGACACACAGACCACGTTACTCTGTCTGTAACAATAGGCCGCATTTACGTATATAGTTCTGCGATGCAGCCTAAAAGTTGAAGGTAATAAGATGTGCTGTGCAGGTCGTGGGTAAAGTTAGTCAGTTAGTAATAAGTAAGTTCAGTTGTTATAGTTGTTTCTTGTCATACATATGACTTTGTTATCGGTGTTCTATTCATTATAACAGAGCTCACGAAGAAGCCAATGCAAATCGAAAATTAACGAAAGAGCAGCGTCGTCAGAAAAAGATGAACAAGATAAAAGAAGACACGGCGCATGGCGTGCATGTATCTGTATATAGGTCGGAGACGAACGCTGTCACATTTTCATTTTGTTTCAGTGTCTGCTTGTTCATTGTGATGCTACTAAATTCTGGATGTATTCCATCCGGCTCATCCATCGACAGAGGGACCTCAGTGTTTAAAAGCAGTGAATGGGTTGGAACTCTCGAGAGGCTTTGCAATTGACCATTTATCACTCGTGTTGTGTACCTAAAACAGAGTTGACATCAGGTTGTGATTAAGTACTCGTTTTCTGAGTATTATCATGCTTCATGAGGAACGATGCATTTGCCATTAGTTACTTCATAATTGTCACAGATACTGGCATCTGGGAGCAGCTCAATAGTAGCTCAGTGGTGGATGAAGAAAGGATGAGGCCAGGCCACTGGTTAGCATTAGTGCTTTGTGTTCCCTTCAGTGCTTTGACACTGATGGTTGGGTGACAGGAAGGACATCCAGCTCATAAAAATCCCTGTAGGTTGTTTTCCAGAACAGGTGGAAGAGAAGAACCCAAGGAGGAATTGGCCGACCCTGGTTCACCTGGAAAAAACGGACGTTAAATGGAAGTAGTAGTAGTAGTAGTATTTATTAACTGTGTTAATATTTTTGTAAATTGCATATCTGTTTAAAGAGTAGTGAATCTGTAGTTCGTCCTTGGCTTTGATCTAGTTTTCTGTGTGGATGCTGTACTTCTTTCTGTCGTTATCTGTTGCTATATTTACAGGGTTCTGAATCTGTCAAATCCAGCGAAGAAGTTTAAAGTGGAGATGAACGCAAACCAGTTGTTTATGACTGGCATCGTTGTTCTACATAAAGATTGCAACGTTCTCGTTGTCGAGGGTGGTAAGTTAAATCACTTTACTACTACTACTACTACTACATCCGTTTAATGGCCTTTTTTCCAGGACAACCTCGGTAAGCCGGCACCAGAAAGGTAAACCATTCTGGATTTTACTGGAGCAAGAGATAGTGGGGTGGCAATGGACCATGTGCAAATCATTTGCACCTCGCTCCAGACAGATAACAATACCAATACCTCACCACTCAGTTTTTACAGGCCGGATGCCCTTCCTGCCGCCCAACCAACAGCGTCAAAGCACTGAAGGCATGCAAGTTAAATCACTTTGTTGGTTTTATTCTGTGCCTGTCTTGACATCTGCATCCACAAGTTTTGTCCACTTAAGCAGTTGTTATCATATTTGTGCCAGATTCTGTGAAATGGTCAGTCATTTGTGAGCATAATAGCTCAGTCATTTTCAGTAGCAGATGGGATGTGACCCTGATTACCCCCCAAAACCTCAAAATTTGCTCCAAAAATGGCATCCACAAATGTTGTCTCGTTTTTACTTCAGTAGCTTTTTGTTGAATTTTTGCTAAACTTGGTCAAAATGTTATGGGCATAATATCTCAACCATGCACAATAACCAGCGAGATGTAACCATGTTTACTCCAGAATCTCAAAATTTACCACCAGTTAGACTTTGTTTGTGGTATATCGTCTGTGTGTTTGGAATGGGTGAAGACAGGCAATCCATATTTGGTACACTGATTAAGCATGGTAACCACCCCAGGGGTTGTGGTCATGGTCACGTGACTCTGTTGCCTGACAGCTATGTGATGCACCACTTAATTGTGCTCTTGAGGATTTTTGTTTTATATGTTATTCATTAGTTACTCGTGTAAAGATAAAAGGGTAAACGAGACCTTATTTATGTAGCACTTTATTATGAGCTGTTCATCTCTAAGGCGCTTGTAACTTGGTTCTTCTATGTATATTATTTGCTGTTTGCACATTAAAGTGTGCTGAGCTGTGCATTAAGTGTATTAGTGCATGTGATACATTGTAGGCCCGAAACAACAGAAAAAGTTCCGCAAACTGGTAACGAGTAGAATTAAATGGTCTGAAGATTCCGTCAGTGCCAAAGACAGTGGTAAGTTGCTTACTGCTAAGTAATTTACAGACAACTGCTTGAATTTTACTCTGTATTTTAGTTGTACACAAAGTGATTAGGGTGAAGCAGTAAATGCACCTTTACTGTGGTGTTATTGGAATTGCGCTGAGCAACCGCCAGGGCCATAAGACTAAGCCCACTCCATTTCCAGGCTGGAGGTTGTAAAAGGCAACCAAACCTGGGTTTAGTTTGTTAGGCCACATTGCAGTACTATGTACATAGATGCGGCCCGTTGTTACAGATGGAGTAGCGTGGTCGTTCTGTCGGTTGGTCTGTCATGATTGTGAGCCCTGCAAAAATGACTGAACCGATCGAGATGCCGTTTTGGGTATGGACTCTGGTGGGCCCAAAGAAGCATGTGTTAGGTGGGGGATGCACATTGGCGAATCCGACTGAACCATCCCTGTGCGTCGGCGATGCGGCCTTTTTTCAAATTTCTTTGACCACTTGTTTTATGTTATAATATCTTTGTATTAGGTGGTGAATGCTTGCTTTTGTTGTGTTACATTTAGTTACTTCAGTACAAAACCAAAACATTGGCTGCGAACTGGTTTACATCCCACTCGACACAAAATAGGTCATTTCGGAGATGCTCTTCCTAGCTAATCTCTTGACTAGTACTGAGTTGGCTGGAAAGAACGTCTCCAAAGTGAGCTATTTTATGCTGAGTGGAACATAAAACCTGACTCAGTAATGATGCTTTCTTGTGTTGTTGACAGTCGCTGGCAGTGAAGATAATCAGCAGCGAGTGAACAGTTGCCAACTTGTCTGGGAGGTGAGAGACAGTACTGTCGTCGTTGCATTTCATGTGAGTCGTAGATGACGCGAAATGTATTGTGGTCACATGCGTCTGTGTCTATCTGTCTGCGGCCACATGCCCACACTATTGCACGGACCCGGTTGTAACTTGGGGGAGTGGTAGGGGATGTCCCCTAGTTGTGCACTATTGGGCGGATTTGCAGTTGGTGCACGGGTTGCGTTGCTATGGCAACATAACGCGAACGTGAAATGTTAGCGAGTACATGCTTTATGCCTAGTTTGATGTGCTGTCGTGTCATGTCATGTTATGTAACAGCATGTTATGTGATTATGCTTCATTTGTGCTTAATTAATGTCAATGAATTAAAAAGAAATTACCATTGTTACATTTTGCGTGATTGATAGACGACACGAAACGTATATTCGTCACGTGTGTCTGTGTGTCTGTCTGTTTGTCCCTTGCCACGTGCCCATACTACTGCATGGACCTGGATGTAACTTGGGTGAATGGTAAAGGGTGCCTTCTAGTTGTGCACTGTTGGGGCGGATTTGCAATTGGTGCACGGGTTTCCTTGCTATGACAGCATAGCCCGAACGCGAAATGTCAGCAAGTGCTTGTACTCGCTCTGTGCTTGATTGATTGTTGTCTTGCTGTGCACTGGTTGCATCAAGTTGGCATGTTTCGTGCACAGGGGATGGTGCGGAATCGATCTTTCGGAGAGATGAAGTTCAAGGCGTGCCCGACTGAAGTGTTTGCTCGTGAACAGTTCAAGAAGTTTGGTGTGGAACATTACTGGGATCTAGCGTACAGTTCGTCGGTGCTTGAGGCGACCGGTGAAGATGTGAGGTGAATGTGATGATGGATAAGAACAGCTTAATTCACTCAGTATTGACAGTGTGCATCTTGGCTTCAATTGTATGTCATCCATTGCACTGTTATTGCTGTGACTTCAGAGCGTGAACAGTGCCTATTACTGATTACACTGTGCACCTACACTCAGCACCGGAACTGCAGATTTTCGTAAATTATGCTTGATTTGATAACCTTTTTGTGCTGATTTTTCTGATAATAGTATGTCCTATGCAGTACTGTCGTGTGACTTTTGGAGACCCCCTGCAACTTTTTAGTTTGTAGCCCCATCCCTGCATTCAAAGCTTATAGTCTACATTTTATTATGGCCGCCCTATGTAATAGGGGGCCATTATATTTTTGTGCTGTGGTTTGTTCTTCTTTTTCTTTCTTTCTTTCTTCTTTTTTTTTCCTCGCCTAATCTCAGCGGTCGGAGATTGGATGTTTACCATACTTCCACACATGGTGTGGCCTTAGTGCGAGTTTAGAATGCAGGTCTGAAATGTGCGGTACGCGGCTCGCTGCAAATACAGGACACAAAAAAGTCGCCAAAAATCGCCATCTGGGCACCATCGCACAACTTTGTCGGGCTATATCTTCGCAATT
>Ga0056108_1000631_pt1 | contig 10446 bp, 11 predicted proteins | sample WorMetG1BERMUDA1_FD_83875 | JGI IMG/M metagenome (GOLD analysis project Ga0056108, IMG submission 83875) | Marine gutless worms symbiont microbial communities from Max Planck institute for Marine Microbiology, Germany - Inanidrilus... ... | reverse complement strand
CCAAACGGCATCTCGATCGGTTCAGCCGTTTTTGCAAAGATGACCACACAGTGTTCCTACTTTACAATGGGACGCCCCTTCCCCCTCAAAATTGCACCTTCCCATGGGGGATTTGGACCTGGACCTTTATCTAATACATGGTTCCCTGGGTCCACCTGAGTCCTCAACCCAAATGGCATCTCGATCTGTTCAGCCATTTTTGCAGTGTTCGCTACTGTGACAGACAGATCAACAGATGGACCACACTTCTTGGTCAGTAACAATAGGCCACATCTACGTACGTAGTACTGTGACGTGGCTGAATAGTACTAAGATATGGTGTGATTTTACAAAAAAAAGAAAATTAAAAATAAATAAGCCATACCATATGACTCAGACTGTCATTGGCCAGAAATGACAAAAATGAAATAAATATGAATGACTATCAAATACGCAAAAGAACACTGCAGCATATCTGTTTTCACGGAAGCATAAATTCACAAAAAGCTACTATCTGCTGCAGCGCTAGCACGATGAGGCAAGCAGTGTCAAGTCTGCTACAAAATACTGCAATGGTTTCTGTGTGGCAAACGCATATAAATAACTTGGGACTTTGCTTCAACATGCACTGTAGTTGCACACAATAGTATCACGATACAAAATAATGCTGAACATTCACAATGACTATACTACCAAACTGTTATTTTTCACATAATGGATAGTTATTTACAATGGAAATGTTTAATAAAGGTGAAGATGCACAGAAAGCTTCACTCTGTAAACAAAAGAAAACAATAGAGAATGTAGAGTACTACTGGTAGCTCTCAAAATTTCAAGGTGTCTTAAATTAAGGGGAACTAAACGTTAACATAAAGTGGTAGTCAGGTTATTTGCTTTATGTACCGGTAGTAATTAAAAAATATCACCTTACGGTCAACCAGTGTTATATGGTTTTTAAGAAATCGTACGATTTCTGAAACATTTTACATACGTAATTTGATAGCCAAATTATCGCCTATTTTATTGCTTTATCTATGGTGAGTGTCTCCCTTGGTAAACAAACGTAACCAAACGTAACAAACAGGTCAAACATGGCTCAGAGTTTACGTGGTTATGCGCGTTTACCTCAGTGGGTTATGCGCAGCAGGAGTTAACCGTTTTAACGATGTTTTTACTAGATTTACGCACGTCAATGGTACGACGTCACAAATGACGTCACCTGTGCGTCATTGACTGGTGAAGATCGACTAGTAATAAAAGCATTACGTATCAAAAAGGGTTGGAGATGACCCTTTCCATGGGAGATCTGGACCCCCATCTAATACATGGTTCCTTAGGCCCACCCGAGTCCTCAACCCAAACAGCATCTCGATCGGTTTGCCATTTCTGCAGGGCTCACCAGTGTGTCAGACAGACAGACCGACAGACCACGCTACTCAGTCGGTAACAACGGGCCGCATCTACGTATGTAGTACTGCGATGCGGCCTAATAATAATCATAAAAAATAGTCCCGTGCGGGACTGACAGTCGACTCCTCTTGAGTGGCTTTCAAGCAGTCGTGACCTTGACCTTGACCTTGGATCGGGTCACTCGGCATACCGTCGTGCATCAGTCATCAACCTCTATCTACATACCAAATTTTGTTGAAGTCGGAAAAAGTTTTTGTGGACGGACGTATGTACCTACTGACGGACATTTCAGACCCCCTCTAATGTTATTAGGTCGACTTGCAGGAGTCGACCTAATAAAAGGTAGTATTTATGTTGTTATGTTGTGCACTGTTACACCAATCTGGAGTAAGTGATTTTCCAATTCACCAAATTCTTGTCTCTCGTTTTCCAGTCCACCAATTTCCAGTCCTGCAGTCTCCACCCCTGTGACTTCATCCATCATTTTCTAATCCTGCAATTTCCAGTCCTGCAAGTTCAGCTATCCCTGTTTAATTACGTCAACTTTCGTAATCTTATCTTAGCCTCACAGATGCAGTTTTTATTTGTGTTGATGCACATTTTGAATAACAGCTGGCGGGACTCAGAATTCACAGGTGCGTTACCTGTTACAGTGTTTGTCTTGTAAGATATACATACGGAAAATCCCGTTATCATGAGAGAGACGATATAGCTGCACTAGGATTTTTTTTTATTTCTTTCTGGTCTTAACTGGTTTAAACCTCATATTTGGCAGAAACAGGTTTTTTGCTGGCAGAAACCCAACACTGGTTGTCGGCAGTGTTTCTGACTGCACTGCACAACACTGCACCGGTGGAGACATTTTCTATAACACTTATTATTACACAGCCAAGACATGCAATATATATACCTTTTGTTTTCCTAGTTTATACTACTTGTTGATAAACAACAATACTAATAACTGCAACAATCTAAGAGGCCACCTACAAAGGACGTCCACAAAAGCAGTTTTAACACACTCCCTTCCTCCTCCCCCACCCTGCACACATCCACAGTTCAGTAGTTCTAAGAGATAAAATTCCACACAAATCAAGTCACAGTCATTTCACCTCTAACAGCCGCCGTCATCAAAGCCTAGTGGCCAGTGCTGATAATATGCAATACAACTGCAACCAGAATGTGGGCCAATGCCCAACGTGATGGTCGCCCTGTCAAATGTACGTGGTGCCCTCTGTTCAACGCCGCAAAGTTTGGTTGATGCCCAATACTCGAGTGCTGTGCAGTAACGCTGACAAAACGCAAAACCCGTTGAAATTTGCAGGGGTGCCCCAAACTTGCCAACAGATCTCAGCCGCCAGTGGGCCAAAGTTCGCCATATTGTGAGGACATGTGGAGGAGATATTGCTGTTTAACAAGTTTTTTTCCGATTGTCGATACATGCCTTAGTTGCGAAGATATAGCCCGACAAAGTTGTGCGATGGTGCCAAAATGGCGATATTTGCGTCCTGTATTTTCAGCGAGCCGCGTGCAGCACATTTCAGACATGCATTCTAAATTCGCACTAGGGCCACACCATGTGTGGAAGTATGGTGAACATCCAAGCTGCATTAGGCGAGGAAAAGAAAAGATAGAAAGAAAGAAGACACCACTGCAAAAATATAATGGTTTGCCCTATTACATTGGGCGACCATAATGATACAGCGCTGACTGGACACACTGTGCAGCCATTATATCATAATGGCACTGATAGACTGCATCAGTACTGAGACATTGAACGCAGCCATCCCAGAGTAACAAAACAGTCCTACTAGCAATGCACATAACATCAAACAGCCCCCGATGTCCACATTTGACTCAACCCCTCCCCTCGGTGCGGTCGTTCTTTGTAGATGTTCCCTAAATCTGCATCAACCCGCGTCCCCTGATTATATACAACTTTATTCACCATTACTGGTAGTGAAAAGTAAAAGCATAAAAAAAATCAAACAAACAACAAAAGTAATGACAAAAAAATCAAATACTGTATTATTGATTATACAACAATTGAATGACAAGTACTGTTGATATACGAGTTTGCCCACCCGTCATGCAACAACGACAGACAACGTAAACACAGACTGTACTCGACCAACCCATGACTGAGCAACACACACATCTACCGACTGAAGTGATCCACTTGTTGGCACAGAGACCTATCGGAGAAAACACCAGGCTGCTCTTCCTAAGTTAATGGTCAAACTGGAGACAATTATTCCAGCCAGTAACTTAGCTGTATTAACAAAAGCAAGTGGCACAACAGCTAAGAAAAACACAGAAGACCAAAGCAACTATAGTTGAATTCAAGTTAAGTTCCGACCTACACAACAAGCTGTTCAAATGACAACAATAATACAGTATTTGTATAGCGCCTCAAAGTCCTGGGATACAGAGGCGCTGGTGGCTTCAGCTATGTTATGACTGAACAAATTAGTTTTAAGATGTCGTTTAAAGGCGTGTGAAGTACGACAAGCTCTAAGTCAGTTCTAGAGTCAGAGTGCCTGCCAAGCAAACTGAGTTCACATTCTTGGACAGACAAGTTCGTGATGTGCATGAACACAAAAAAATAAATCAACCAAATCAGAATGTAAACACGCCAAACATAAAATTGCATAAAAATGACCAGAGACGATAATACATAAAAATTAATGTAAAAATTCAATATGCGCAATGAAAGCAGCAAATTAATTCACATATGCACGCTCAAGAGTCATTTTATTGCAACAATGTTTCTGGAAAAACAACTTGTAAGCAAAATGTTAGCCAAAGCAGCAGCAGCTCTCATTTTTGTGCATGCAAAATTTACATTATCGACAGAAATGACTAGAATGATTGACAACGACAATATCACGCAGAATCACTGTACAAACAGTGGCAACGGGACATTAAGTGCAACCGTGTATGTACAAAACGTAACTCACAAAGACATCGTCTACTTTACAAAATACTGATCGTTCACAATCGCAATGTCTCTGCAGCGTGCAGTGATTGTCTCACTGACAACTATGTACATCAAGATGACGAGTACAAATAGATAGAGACGCAATCCATCGAAGCTGCAATGTGTCACAGACAACAGCTATCATAAAATCTACGTATTACACGACACCTCACACACAGACCAACATAACTCCACTCGTTACCTACAACACCGCAGCAGCACATACATACACACAGATACAGATGTTACTCAACCAAAACACGATAACACAGTTGAACAGAAAAACAAGCTTTACATTTCTCACCAAACAAAACCACCAGATGTTTGACATAGTAATGAACACATTGCACGACGTATTCACTATCATGAACAGAAGAGTTAACGCGAGACAGCAAAATACAGGGATGGACGGATACCTCATGGCATATGAAAATGTGCCTCTTTACTACCTGGCAAATTCAGCTCAGACAGTTTGCAACTTTTACATGCTTCAGACAGCATCATCAGCCAACTGATAATTTCTACACTCGCCAGTGATGGCTCAAGAGTTACATTTCACACAGCAAGTTGCACCAGACGCGGCAGTCCCAGCCGGAACAAATGCACTGAAATGCATTACAACCGAAGTGTCACTGAAGTTTCACTGGCTGACTCACAGCAGGGCCGGATCATCCATCAGGCTGGTGAGGCTGAAGCCTAGGGCCCGGGTGGGCTCCAATACGGACCGCCTAGTACAACAAAAATTGACAAAGAAGGATCACTTTAGGCACTGTAATTTCTAGAGAGAAAATTTGCGGTCTTCTAAAATTTTTGCCAAGCGGCGTCTTGATACGTCCAGCAGTTCTGACACAATTCATTTGATGTAAATGCTGTTAATGTTTAAGTTAAATGTAGTCAACCAATTTCCACGTATAGGCCTAGAGCATTCCAACTAGCGCTGTTTTGGAGCAATTTGTTCAAAAATAGTTGTTTTTACATAAACAACATTTCTAAGCAAACAGGGTAACAGTAAAAATAGAACTAAACTAGAATGTGCGCCGACGCCCAACATGATGGCCGCCCAGCCGACTAAAGGTGGTGCCATCTGTGAAAGTCCTGTAATTCCATTCCTTGTACCATGCCACAAAGTTAAGCTGACGCCCACTGGTCGAGTGCCGTGCAGTAATGCTGCCAATATAGGAGAATGCAACACTTGGACGCAAAGTGAAGTATGCACCAGGCAAAATTCCGTCAGGGGGCAAAAGCACCCGAAAAATGTATATATAGTGTACCAGCCCAAGAGACGGCCAAACATTGGCAAACATCATGCAAAGTTTGGTTGGCCTCCGGTGCACGACGTAGCAGCAGTAACAAAGCCAATACGCGAAACCCGTTGAATTTGCTGGGGTGCCCCAAACCCGCCAACCGACCTCAGCCGTTAGTAGCCAAAGTTCGCCATATTGTGAGAACGTCTGGAGGAGATATTGCTGTTTAAAATGTTTTTTCGATTGTCGATACATGCCTTACTTGCGAAGATATAGCCCAACAAAGTTGTGCGATGGTGCCCAGATGGCCATTTTTGGGCGAGTTTTTGGGTCCTGCATTTCCAGCGAGCCACGTGCAGCACACTTCAGACCTGTATCCTAAATTTGCACTAGGACCACACCATGTGTAGAAGTATGGTAGACATCCAATCTGCCACCGCTGAGATTAGGCAAGGACAAAAAGAAGAAACTAGAACGTGGGCCGATGGCCAACGTGATGGCCGCCCTGCCGAATATAGGTGGCGCCCTCTGCGAAAGTTCCGTAATTCCATTCATTGTACCATGCTGCAAAGTTTGGCTGATGCGCGCTGCTGGAGTGCCGTGCAGTAACGCTGCCAATATAGGAGAATGCAAGACTTGGACGTAAAGTGAATATCGCACCGGGCAAAATTCTGTCAGGGGGCAAGAGCCCCCAAAAATGTATATATGATGTACTAGCTCAGGAGACGGCCAAACATCACGCGAAGTTTGGCTGGCCTCCGGTGAGTGCCATCGCTGCAGTAACGAAGGCAAGACGCGAAACGTGTTGAAATTTGCTGGGGCGCCCCAAACTCGCCAACAGATCTCAGCCGTTAATGGGCCGAAGTTCGCCATATTGTGAGGACATGTGGACGACATATTGCTGTTTAACATGTTTTTTCCGACTGTAGCTATATGCCTTAGATGCCGATAAAGTTGTGCGATGGTGCGCAGATGGCGATTTTTTGCACCATTTTTGCATCCTGCATTTCCAGTGAGTCGCGTGCAGCACATTTCAGACCTGGATTCTAAATTCGCACTACCATACTTCGACCATGTGTCGAAGTATGGTAGACATCCAATATGCGGCTGCTGAGATTAGGCAAAGAAAAAAAGGAAGATAGAAAGAAACCACAGGGCAAAAATATGATGGCTGCCCTATTCCATAAGGCGGCGATAAGAAAGAAGAAAAATCACAGGACAAAAATATAATGTCCGCATCTGCTACTCACAGCGGCCATAAATAAGGTCAATATTGCAATTTGCAAATATATGTATGAGGGGCCCGCAGTCGCTTTCATGCCTCAGGGCCTGGAGGGACCATGATCCGGCCGTGACTCACAGGCAGTGATAACTCCACGCCTGCTGTACAGGTTTCATACACTCTGATCTACACTTAACACTTAACAGCCAATCTCAAGGAAATGACTTGCCAATAACATCAGTCAGGGCAGGTTCTGGACTCACCCGGGTGTCAATGACGATTAAGTCACAGTGACAATCAACCAATGTTACAATGTGACAAACTGATCCAGCTAATGTGCAGATCACTGCGAATTTTGGAGGTGAAGTGTATCTGAATCTGACAGAAAGTCAATATCTGTTCATCCCTGGTAAAATATGAAAAATAGCCGCAACACAGAAATTTCATCAACTCAGCAGTAAGGAGCAGCAACAACTGCAGAAGAATCAACAGGACATCACACACAAAGACATCTTTGATCCAATATCTTACCAGGAGCGTCTACTGCCCTTAGCAATGCCCCCCAACTGGGAGAAGTTCTAAGGGAGGGCCACGACGTCGTCCCCCCAGTCTGCCCCCACATGGTTCCCAAACGAAATTTTTGAGTACAATAGGACATCTGCATTGAAAATTATGTTGTTTTATTCTTGAATTATTTTCAAAATTAAATTTCCATTTTTAAAAATTGAAAGAAGGCAAAAGGTAAAGGCTTTCCATAGTCGATACAGAGTGTTGTGCCCGGAGCTGATCCCGGTGTACAGGCAGTCAGCCCACAGGTGACCGTAAGTCATCCACCCGGCGGTAGGCTGCCATTACTTTCCGCCAGGCCTGCAGTTACCTTCCCAGCCACACAGCATCACCACCCTTTTGCTGGTACCAAGTTATACTGATTGGTGACAGAGGCACACAGGTGTGAACAACTTGCTGAAGGTTGTTACGCAGCATTGCCCCTCAGCAGGATCTGAACCCGCGACCTGTTGATCGCAAGTCCAACCCATTGCGCCACCGTGCCACCTTTTTAAAAAGTACTCCCCCAAAATTGGTCATGGCTCAGTTGTGCCATTGGTAGATAGGGATAGATGCCCCTGTATGTTACCAAATTTCAGTATAAATCTTCAGTGTATAAATAAACGCACACAAGTGGCTGCAATATAGCAATAAGATGACTGCCACACTGGTCTTAATTAGTTGTAGTTGGCGGGGTGGTAAGACGTGTTGTCACTCAGAGCACACATCAGATCTCTGCTTTCACTGTCACTTCGCATCTGACTAAGCTAGCGACCATTTCACGACACGTACGTTCTCTACTGTACTGGTCTCTGCCTTCAGAAAACAGCTGGATGCCTTCAGTCACACAACACATGGGCACTGCACCTATCACCACATTATACAAGCTTTTCATGGTGAAAGTGAAATACTGATAACACGCCGTTAAACGGATGTAGTATCAGTAGTAGTACTAGTAATGCTGCTATTTATGAAAGGCTGATAACTGGAACGTTCACTGCAGTAACAAGCACATCCAACAGACTCGCAGTGTTTTTGGTGCTGAGTTACAGCTGCTGGGGAACTCTACAGAAGTGTTATCAACGTCATCAGTAACAGAAATGTGGACACAAAAAGCAATGTTTAAGAGATCCGAAACCCTCGCATGACTTGCGTCTTCATTGCTGCAGTATTTGGCATCTATGTCCTTGAACCAAGCCAGGTCGTCAATAAAAAAGGCCCTAACACAGTATCAGTCAGTGAAGTAGCTAAAGGTCATACTCCATCAACTCATTTATGTTTGGCTGAGCTGGCGGCTGTTGGCCTCATCAGTGATGAAGTAACATTGCACTGTGTTGCACTGCTGTCCTTTGGACCTGACAAGGACAAATTGCCCGTGCTGCGGCGTAGACCTGACGGCACCTTAGCAACCTTGGCATTCCGAGCAGCAGCAGCAGCAGCGCGTCTCTTGTCATGAGCCAGCTTGTCATGACGCACAAACATTCCATGATGGCGGCGGCAGTGAAAGTACCGGACGCCTTTCACCGAGCCATCGTTCTTGCCTACCAACACAACAGACAGTCACCGGTTATACAACAAAACAACGAAAACAATTGAACTTGTGCTTCCTTCAGCCCACCCAAGGCCATACAACCAAACGGCAAGTCGATCGGATAAGCCGTTTTGCACAGCTCACGGCCGAAAGTCCCTATACTTTACAGCGGGCGCCTCTTTCCCCCAAAATTGGTTCTTCCCGTAGGGGGATCTGGACCCCATCTAACTTATGATTCCCTGGGCCCACCCGAGTCCTCAACCCAAACTGCATCTCGATCGGTTCAGCCGTTTTTGTGGGGCTCACTAGTGTGACAGACCAACCGACAGACGACGCTACTTGTTGGTAGCAACAGGCCGCATCTACGTACGTAGTACTGCGATGCGGCCTAATAATTCCTATGCACATGATGATCAGGGAGATCATCCCGGGCAGGAAACAGAGGGTTAGACGGTGTACTCCATAAACTGCGACCATTGCTGGCATCTTGATTAGCAGCGTCAAGGTGTTAGCCGCGCTGACATGAGCCGAAGCTAACAGACGTGGCTAGACCACTGGCTAGCACTGAATAACAGGCACCAGTCAGGCCTAAGCCAGACACAGTAGGCCACGCCTAGAGGGGGCGGGGGCGCGCTTAGAAATACCTGGCAAGCTGCTCACGCCTACTTAACGTTCGCTTACCTACACGTCATGCATACACTCGGACACACTGACTAACCAATTCCCCTCCCCTCCTAGAGTGCATTGGTCCAGCCTAGCCTCAGCATTGGGATCCTGAGTAGGCTGGACCCCTGCCCACAGTAACGAACAAACGAACAAACATACATTAGGCATGTGAAATTTTGATTAAAAATTCTCAGCTGCTGGGGAAAAATTTCAGAAATCCTCACAGGGATAAATTTTTTTTGCCCACCCTGCAGAACAGTGACCATTAGACCGTTGCACGTGTGTGCATGCGCGCGTGCACCCGCGGTCCCGCGCACACGTGTGTGGTGTGTAGGGAAAACGTAAAAACCTGGATGTAAGGTATTTACTTAGGTAAATGCCGGGTAAATACCATCAGGTAAATACCAAGTTAGAGTAAATACCCAGTAAATACTGGGTAAATATTTACTGGGAAAATACTCGTCACATAAATACCCAGTTATTAAGTAAATACCCAGTTTTTAAGTAAATACCATAGTTTTTACCAAAGAGTAAAAGTAAAAAGTTTTTACTTCCAGGTTTAGGTTTTTACGTTTTCCCTAGTGGTGTGCGTTAGCGTGTACCATCAGCAGAGTCGAGGTCGACGCCGACCCAGACGCCTGCAGCAAACTCCGTGTGTCCCACAAACTGGATGAGTCCCGTGCGAGGGCCAGCCTGTGACACTGTCACAACCACTGGTTCACCGACGCGGATCCACGCAGGCAGAGGCACATCACTCACGCGATGAAGGTCAGCTCGACTGCCAAACGAACAGACGCTCGTCGTGTCTTCATCGACCAATGAGTCACCTACGCGCCAGTCACAGCAGCCGACGATAACAACACATCACCGT
>Ga0056108_1000630_pt1 | contig 10452 bp, 7 predicted proteins | sample WorMetG1BERMUDA1_FD_83875 | JGI IMG/M metagenome (GOLD analysis project Ga0056108, IMG submission 83875) | Marine gutless worms symbiont microbial communities from Max Planck institute for Marine Microbiology, Germany - Inanidrilus... ... | reverse complement strand
TTTGCCACACGACGCGGAATGTCCTGAAATAGTTTATCTCCTATAGGGGTGTTCACACGTGCCCTCTAAAAAAATTTGATGGGTGAAAACCCACAATTTTTGCCAATTTTCGGACCCAAAATCGACACTTTGAACCTCGCCATTCCCTAATGCGGGGACAATCGGGAAATCTAAAACAATAGTGTTAATCTGTGGCTAGGTGAGGACGTCCATACCAAACATGGAGGGGGTATCCCCACCCACCTCTGAGATCGGTTGTCCCCTTGGTGTGGGCGGTGCGGCAGGTAAACTTTGAATCGATATAACTTAGGCTGTATGGCAGCTAGCAACTCGCTGTTTGATTCTAGCGATAGGTTTTCGGGGTCAAGCTATCCAATGAACACACAGCCGGAATCGAGTGTCTCCAATGAAGACATAGCCGAGATCGAGGGTCTAAGGGAAGTTGACATGGCAATCAATTTTGGGACTATATTAGCTGCAAATGGACTCTGACAGGAGAAAACGACATGACGCTTTCGTATAAAGGATGTCTTGTTTTCAGTCAACCCCTACGTCTGTTGGTCGCTCTCTCTGGATTCGCAGTTGCAGCGATCAGAACTGCACCAGGCGGGCGACTCTCGGGTTGGGAATTGACACACTAACTGCCAACATTCTAGTCTTTGTACTGTATTGTACTGTATACCGGGCGACTCACAGACTAACATCAGAAAACCGTTGTTGGCCTACAAATCGTCTACTTTACATAGAGAGCATGAGTGTTTCCGGCGTGGTTTCAAAACTCATCTTTTCTCACTCTGCTAGCATATACACCGCACTAGAGGCTATGCGGACTATGCGCTACATAAATTCATGACTGGCACTGACATCGACAATGACATGGTAAATGAAGACCGGAAGTGTGTGCGTGACTGTTTATTACCTGGTAAACCATCCGGTCCAGGTGGTCCTCTGTCTCCTTTCGGACCAAACTGGGCAGGCAAGCCGGGCTCACCTTTACGGCCAGGAAGGCCAGACACTCCGTCTTCACCTAAAGAAAATACACTGACACGATAATGAAATGCACAACAAATTTTTGATAAAACGCTAAAACGTACATTACTGTACAGAAAGACTCGACATAAATGGTGCATATCACAATGATACAGGGTGTTGGAGAAACAGCTGAAAGTTTAATGCATGATAACTTTGCACCCGTGAGTCACAGAGTCACGCAGTTTTCACCAAAATGTTCAGAAACTGATAACACGAAAAGGGACAAAGTTTACACATTACTTTTAAATAGTCTTAGTTTATATTAACAAATAATCTTGGGGTCTCTGAGATGTCACGCTTACATGCAGGTGACGTCACAGATGACGCGCAACCACTTCTGGCTATTTAGCAAAAACACTTAACCAATTCATACAAATTTTGCAACGACTGGTAGAACGTAATCTTTATCAAGCGTTCTGATGCAAACAACGCGATCTTACGGCGAATGGTTCAAAATTTATCGGGTGCAAAAATTTGTGCGGTTTTTCTGGAAGAACGTGTAATACACAGTTTATTTACCTGGTCCGCCTTTGACTCCCGGACGTCCGTCTAGGCCCCTGCCGCCAGGCCGGCCTGGGTCACCTTTGCGACCTTCACTATCTCCCCCAGGTGTTCCAGGTATGCCTTCTCTGCCAGGATCGCCTGCAGAGACACAACAATTTCGCACCGTTTTAAGTGTAGGTTACAACACGGTCTGCGAGCGTAACGAGCCGTAATCAACTGTAGATCATGTTGTAAACTACTTATTTCATGACCGTGAACTCACGGCTCACGACGCCAGTGTGTAGGCCTACTCAACACATGCGGTTGTTTGCACATTCAGTAGTCGTGCTGAATTCAGAAGCGACACCTGTCACTGGCTGAAACTAGGCTAAATAACATTCATTCACCAGATGGTGACACACACCCAAGCATGTTATTCTGCAGACTTCTAGCATAGCACTAATCCGTGAAACTAAACTGACCCTATCGCTTGTCTCGAGTAAGATTATGGGCGGTTATAACACTCCAGACACAATTCTGAGGGATAGGCGGCGAAAATAGGTCATGAAATAACGCTGAGAAACCGTCCACATACTCATAGTTAGTGAACGCTAGAGGCCTGCATGGCGGAGACATTCTCCCCACGGCCAACCGGCCCTCGCGACTCTGCCCCCGGCCCCCACCCATCACGTTGACCCCCGCTACCGATCGACCCGCGTGATAACGACCCCTGCCATCGTTCCGAGCCCTAAGTCGATCTAACCAGACCGTGAACTCTGGTTTGGCACGTGTAGAAATAATACAGCAAACAAGGCGAGTTGAGCAGTTTCATATTATTTCATCTACACGCTGACGCAATCACAACGTTCAGAAATCCAGATACTGCGATAGAAAACAGTAAATGTGAACAAACTGAGTCAATGAACGGAACGAGACCACACGTTCGCGGTTTGCCCCCTCCCATTCCCCCACCGCGGTCTGCTCGATGCACAGACATGCACAATGGTTTAATGGTCTTCTTCCGCTTGAGCGTGGATTGGCCGGTGTTGCCGTGATTCTCTTTCTCCAGGAGTTCCAGAAGCGGACGTTTGGGGAGATAAACGACGTGTAGTTTCCTAGAGACCGGAATGCCCTTCCTGTCACCCAACAAACGGCGTCAGTACACTAAGGAAGGCCGCAGTACTAAATCCGACCAAGGAAAAATGACCCACCGGCCTTATCCTTTCTTGTTCCACTAAGTCAATCCGGAGGGGACAGGACGTCGAACAGCCATTTACTCTGGCTCTCCAGCAACATGCACAACAACCGTGTAAAGCTTCTGTCAAGAAGCTCATTCAGCCAGGACGCTGCTCACTGACGTGCGTAGGCATATGAGATTTCACACGGTTGATTGAAAATGCACACTGTGAAAATTCAGGACACCACAATCTGTTCCCTACAAAGGGCTTTACTACCAAGTGTGCAAGAGTAGTCAAAAAATTTATTAGAGTAGTCAAAATATTTAGAGTAGTCAAAATATTTATGATATTTGGCTAATCTCTTAAATATTTTGACAAGCCTTATACATTTATTAGTAACACCCTTTGTAGGCAACTGACTGCATGTCATGCATTTTCAGTACCCCATTTCACATTCTTCTCAGCATGTCTGCTGGTAAACATGAATACATCATCCGATATTTTCGTTCATGTTGGTTTAATGTTTCCAAAACAGAAAAAGAAAAAGAAAAGAGAATGTGTCCTTTTTTTCTGAGCACGGCATACACAACTCAAAACAATAGCAAGAATCCAATAAACCTCTGAATCCCTTGATGCCCGGCACTCCAGGCATGCCTTCCCGTCCAGGCGATCCGAGCCGTCCTTTGGCGCCCTGCCGTCCAGGAGACCCAGGTCGGCCGCGGTCTCCCTTGCCTCCAGGGCGACCATCGCGGCCTGGAGGTCCGAGTGAACCGTCCCTGCCTTTGTCGCCGGGACGACCTGCGAACAACAGTAACAGTCGACTATCAGCGTCACTCTCACACAGTTCAACCATTTACTGGCCACTTTAGTGGTCCACGCAAAGCAGTCGGTGTGGTGGGTGTGTGTGTGTGTGTGCATAGGCAACATCTTTTGAACTAAATCACCCTTGTTCTAGATATATGACAAGCTGGTTCAACTTCACTGTATCTAGGTCAAGTTCAAAGGTCAAGGTCACAGATCAAAGTTCATGATCACAGGACGAAAAATGTTCCATTTTCGGTCACGGATGCATGTTATGACGCGACGTATCTTTGTTTGTGGAGTGCTTTGTGCTAAAGTGGTCGGTGCGACCTCGAGCTACGGCAATTATTTTGCATAGAACATTTCAGTCGTGGAATCGGCACTTTCCTCATACCATCTATATTAGTTGATTGCAACTACCCTGGATAAAGGATGCATACATATACATCTAACTAGAGGAAATGATCAGATACTTCAGAAGTGTCATGGAAGTCTAATTTTACTAACAGGGTCCTGAAATCATGGAACAGTTTGCCTAACTAGGTTGTATAGGTTAACGCTGCTAAAACGTTTAAGACAAGATTAGATAGATTATTGCAAAAGCGAAATACAAAAAAAAAACAATTTTGGCTGCAATTTCTGCAAGGAACTGGAAGTTGTAGTGAAATGGTAAACTAGGAATTTTAGTATAAACTTTTACTGTAAAATGCTTGTATGAGGCGGACATAGAGGCCTGCGATCGTATATTCTCTTCATGACTCTAAATCTACCATACACAGCCTTGGGCATGGGCTGCACGGTCACAATGACCAGAATCATCTGCTGCATACAAAAACCTACCATTACGGTAGTGAAATGTTCACACGGCATAATCTGCAATTAGCTCTGAATCTGAGTCCTGACAAATAGATAATAATACACAACGTCTGTTTGCCACGAAAGCACAGAAACACACAAAAAGGTAAAAGACAAGACAGAAGCCTATCTTATGTTCTCAAAAAACACAGATCCATAGAATTATAATATACACAACATTACCAACAGTAACAACACTGTACTTTATGATGTATGTGGTTTCATGCAGTAACAACTACTGAAACCATATCTACACTGTGGGCCATAAAAAGAGCCAACATATTTTTGTCTATACAGCTGTAACTTCGTCAAAAATCAACGGATTTTAATGTAGTTTTCACAGTTAGATTTTAAAATGAAGGATACATGTGAAGGTATGAACTTCACACACCTGACCTAATTAATGCTGCTACACTACCTTGTGAAAGTTGAAAACCGAAAATGCATGTGGACACAACTTCAGCTTTTAATATTAACTACAGAATAACCGTTGCATGCATCACATTACATTGACAGTTTCATAAAATATGTGGTGGTGAATCATATGAATGAACATTCATGTCAGAGCATGTGTTCAAAGTGTCCACCACCAGCATGCACATATGATATCAGATGGTCACTCCAGGATCGATCATGTTCCGGTCAAAGTCAAAACAAGTTTGCATCAAGCGTTCTTGCAGGTCGTCGATGTCATGAATCATTGCTTCATGCGTGCTTTGCTATATAACACCCCATATAAGTAAATTTCAGGCACATGATGACCCTGGTCCACTTTCATGAAGCTATGATATATCTTAAGCAATTTTCTTTGGTAACACACGGCTGTAATGTTACATTTTCGGTGTTTTGACTTTCACAAGGTAGTACAGCAACATTAATTACGTGACGTGGGTGAACTTCATACCGTCGCACGTGCCGTTCATTTCGAAATCTAACAGTGAAAACTGCATTAAAATCTGTTGATTTTTGATAAAGTTACAGATGACAATAAGTTAGCTCCTTGTTTATGGCCCACAGTGAAAAAGTTCCTACCTTTTAGCTGTCTGTAACTTTGTCAAATCTTAAACGATTTTTAAAATGTTTGCACTGCTGGAAAGCGTATGAAATTTGCAACAAAATTCATATGACAATACCCATCTCACCTCAGGCATGTAGCTACACTACTTTGGGAAATTAAAAAGTCAATTTCTGCAGCTGTAGAAGGAAATGTACACAAATTGCATTTTTAATCGCCTCTAACTTTGTTATTCATCCACAAATTTTGATATTCTGGGTGTTTAGAATAGCGAGTCATTCCCCATACTGATTGAAAATAAAATGTTTCATGTCACTCTTCTTTTACTTGTTTACTTTTGCTATCAATTTGTGGCACTGGCAATTCATCACAGCAGACGTCACTGCAGTGTTTGTCAACAATCAACATGGCATTCAGTGAAGAGGACAAGATTTTGATAAAAAGCTTGTATCTGAAGGGGTACACAGCAAACAGGTTAACAGACAAATTTCCTAAGAAAAGCTGGACAAAGCGTGGTGTTAATAAGCTGTTTAAAAAGTTGTGGGACGCAGGCACCGTTGACAGGTGGCCAGGCAGCGGCAGACCGCACAGTGCCTGCACTGAAGAAAACACTGAGACAGTTAATGATTTAGTCTTGAGTCAAGAGGAAAGCCGCAGACCCACAGGACTGTCCGTGAGATATCACGGGAGAAGGGTATTCATCGGTGAACTCAAAATGCAATTCGTTTGCATTTTCTTCCACATCTGCTGAATATATGCAGAAAATTTGATTTTTAATTTCCCAAAGTAGTGTAGCAACATGCCTAAGGTGAGGTGGGTAATGTCGTACAGGTTTTATAGCAAATTTCATACGCTTTCCAGTAGTGCAAAAATTTTGAAAATCGATTAAGATTTGACAAAGTTACAGACAGTTTAAAGGTGGGAAATCTTCTGAGACACAGTGAATAGAGTGACGTAGGTTCTGACCAGGTGCGCCAGGCATTCCCGGTCCACCAAAGTCTCCCTTTCTGCCAGGCCGGCCAGGTGAGCCAGGCGTTCCTAGATCACCTTTTGCGCCCATATCACCTGGACGGCCACGCGCCCCTCGACCTCCTGGATCACCTTTCTCTCCGGGACTGCCAGGTCTGCCACTGAGTCCGGGGTCGCCTGCACATACACCACCAATCACGATGAGAAACGACACAAGCAAAACCATTCTCACCACAAAAAAGGCAGTTAAGATAGCAGACTTTGCCTCAGTGCGCAATTCAAAGATGCAGAAAACAGACAGACAGACATAGAGACTTATACACATAATACATAAATAAATATATATAGAATATAAAGCCGTCAGAGTGCCTGTCACAACCGCAAATCTGAAATATGTCCCATTAAAATATGACGTCATCCACAAAACCGGAAGTACATAACGTATTGCACAGTTGTCATTTTGGACTGACTTGTATAGGATGTATTTAAAACGGCAATCATGTAACTCTGGTTAGAATCTGTTAATAATAATTATTATAATACCACGATGACGTTTATGGTGCTGCTATCATAGCAAACCACTGCAAGAGTTCAAACAATTCATCCGGTTCATTTCATAAACGCCCAATGAGAGCCGGGTGTCCTAGAAAGAAATCGACCTTATAGGCAAGTATATCTGAGGCTTCAAATAAGCGAGCACATGGCGTTCAAAGTCACCAGAAAGACAACAATGTCGGAAAAATTCGCTTATGACAAGTAAACTGTAAAACCAGTTGAAAGTCTGAGAAAACGTATTATACTTGTACGATCTGAAAGAGATCCTGACCTTTTTGACCGGGACCACCAGGAGATCCATCTCTTCCTGGTCCACCAGGGCCACCAGGAAATCCCTGAAATGTAACAAAAACAGTTAAGCCTTCGCACAGCAAGTACATGTTACATTTTTTATGAACTCATCGGTCAGGTTTTCACATTTTGCACTCCAAACGCGCATTCATCCAAAAACAGCTGCACGTAGCCAGTTGCAGATGCTGTAGAACTTGAAAGATAAACAAATGATAGTAAATGTTACTCACAGAAAGAAATATTTTTTTGCAATAACATATACTGGAGGTGGCAATAACATAACCTGTACAAGAGTGAAAAACGAGAAAGAAATGAAGATGACATTAAATATCCATTCAGAAAAATCATACAAAACACTCAGCTCTAACTGAACTTACATAACTTTGGTTGGCCAATGCATCCGCAACTGTGGGGCACTCGGCAGAGCGCATGTCTCCGCCAAGCAACATTGACATCAGCACAGTGTTGTTACTGGTCAGCATCAGGTGCACAGCCCTAACTCTAAGCCACAGTTTAGCCAATGGGCACAGTTGTCTGACTCCAGGTAAAAATGAGGGAATAGATATTAACAGCTCTTGGACCAATTGCGGAAGATATGATCAATCAGCAGACGATATTTGTTTATCAATAGCATGGTCATTGTAAATAGACATATAGTCGGATAAAACAAATATGTCCTAGTAATTACATTAGTTGTAGTTTTTGTCAATTATTGTTATAATTACGGTGATTTTCGTTAGAATATTTTTTGATATGCTCAAGTTCAAGTTCTAGAACTCTATGCACCTATTGCTAGAACAAAACGTTTAATTGTACTCAGTCTGTTCCAATATAAATACTGAAGCCAATATTTATTATGCAGACAGCTTCAATGGGAGCGAATGGCAGTTGAATCACAGAATTTCCTTACACTGTGCTCTAACCTTAATCCCTAACCCAAAGCCTAACCGTCCAAAACGCAATAAACTCTTCTCTGGTGAGGTCCATAATCTACTGATTTCCCACAATTTTTGAGTTATTCTGCTAACACACAAACGGACAAACACAGGTCAAAACTCAAAACATCAACCTCGCCAAGCTGTAGCGGAGGTAATTATTATAGACAAGTGGTGTGTTTCAGTGTAATTATTTTAACGGTGGCCAGAAATTACACAATCAGTAAGCAGCAACCTGTGCTCCTTTCTGTCCCGGCCGGCCAGGTCCGCCGGCATTTCCTTTAGCTCCAGTTTGACCAGGACGCCCAGGTCTTCCATCACGACCAGGACTACCTTTTGTTCCAGGCGGTCCACGTCTCCCACTGCCAGGCAGACCAGGCGCACCTTTCAGCCCAGATGACCCTGGTCGGCCTACAAGTTACCACAAACGTACAGAACTTACAGACAAAAATACAAAGCATTAGTATGAAAGTTAAAGGCAAAACCATTACGGTAAGTTGTTGCAATGTTAAGACGAGAATAACTGTGAATGAGAAATGGGTACTCCAAAATGTACTGATTACAACTGTACACAACATTATTATGAACAAAACCTTATTTAAACACATCAGCTATTAATGTGAGCGTTTTTATTCAGTATGCCCTATAGCTAATATGCTTTATGATCAACAATTATATCATCAAAGCCTTTAAATTTAGCTATAAATGACAGATTTCTCTAATAAAACTAACCAATAATTTAGCCATTGTAAATTTAATCCACAGTCTAAAAGTATTCATTAGCGGCAGGACGGAAGAGCTAAAAGTGAAGGTGCATTTGTGGCATTTATGATACTGGGATGTTGAGAATTTTAACAAGTCTTCCAGGTGCATATTCACAATTTTCACGTCTTCTCTTGAGTCACGCTCCTAACAGAAAGGCCAAACACCACCAAAACTGTTTCCTTGTTATGGCCGCCCTATGGAATAGGGCAGGCCATTATATTTTTGCCCTGTGGTTTCTTCTTCTATCTTTCTTCTTTTTTTCCTCGCCTAATCTCAGCAGTCGCAATGTGGATGTCTACCATACTTCCACACGTTGTGGCTTCAGTGCGAATTTAGGATGCAAGGCCTGAAATGTGCTGCACATGGCTCTCTGGAAATACAGGATGCAAAAATGACGCAAAAAATTGCCATCTCGGCACCATCGCGCAACTTTGTTGGGCTGTATCTTCACAACTAAGGCATATATCGACAATCGGAAAAAAAGCTTTTAAGCAGCAATACCTCCTCTACATGACCTCGTAATATGGTGACCTTCGGCCTACTAACGGCTGAGATCGGTTCGGGAGTTTGGGGCGCCCTGCAAATTACAACGGGTTTTGCGTCTTGGCAGCGTGACTGCACGGCTCTAGTAGTGGGCGTCAGCTAAACTTTGCGGCGTTGAACATAGGGCGCCACCTATATTTGGCAGTGCGGCCATCACGTTGGGCATTGGCCCACACTCTAGTTAACGGCTGATTCCCTGGTAAACCTAGTTAGCTAGTTTACCCTTGGTTTTCTTCCTTCATTTCTACTGGAAGAGACCTTTGGGGATAAATGGCACAGGTTTTCTTATGGACTAGACGTTCTTCCTGCCACCCAACCAAAGGTGTCAAAAGCACTGTAGGAAACTCAAAACAATGACCCGAACCATAGAAAATCATCCCTGTCCTTATCCTTTCTCCATCCACCATCGAACTCCGAACTCGATAGTGAGGTAGAGGACGCTGGTCCCTTTATGTCGGTTCTCCTATGCCAGCGACCAGCAGCAGGAAACAGGAATCATCATCATCATCATCATCATCATCATCAGTCTATTTGCTCAAGAGTCATAAATATCATAAACGCCAGTACAAAGCACGTAGTTAGTGAGCAGGACAACAAGGCACAGGATAGCCTGGCAGTTATAGTCTCCGGAAAAAAACAAATATTTTTTAAAAAGACAGACAACAATAAAAAGCAATAAAAACACGTTAAACATCAGTAGGAGTATTAACAAAATGAACTCTTCAAGTGAACAGAAAGGTCAGTACAGTCCAATGACCACTTGAAGTTTATTAATGAGGTAAATGGATTGTGGGTGGTAAGGAATTCCATACATTAATAATGCGGTATACATGCACCATATTTGCCGAGTCACCACACCACACCACAACCGTTTTACGGCCCTTTTCCGGGACTACCCGAGTGAGCCAGTGCCAGAAGAGAAACTTCTGGACTTTATGGTACAAGGGAAGATTAACAGAGGCAGACACACCGACCATCCGGCTGGGCGCCACTCCATCTGGACTAACCAGTGCCCACCTCCACCATACCC
>Ga0056108_1000629_pt1 | contig 10457 bp, 10 predicted proteins | sample WorMetG1BERMUDA1_FD_83875 | JGI IMG/M metagenome (GOLD analysis project Ga0056108, IMG submission 83875) | Marine gutless worms symbiont microbial communities from Max Planck institute for Marine Microbiology, Germany - Inanidrilus... ... | reverse complement strand
GGCCCGAAAAACTTGTGCGATGGTGCGCAGATAGCAATTTTTTGCATCATTTTTGCGTCCTGTATTTCCAGCGAGCCGCGTGCAGCACATTTCAGACCCGAATTCTAAATTCACACAAAGGCCACACCATGTGTTTGTAGTATGGTAGACATCCAGTCTGTGACCTCTGAGATTAGGCGAGGAATAAAAAAAAGACAGAAGATAGAAGAAGGAAACCACAGGGCAAAAAATACAATGTCCGCATCTGCTACGCAGGGCAACCATAATAAATCAGGTAAGTATGCAAACAAACAGGGACTGATAAAACAGTCCAATATGTTTTATAGGACTAGTGTGTCCTCTGAACATGTTTGGTAGCTACTCACTAGAAAACTATTGATACAGCATTATAGACAACTTGTGTATCATTATTTAACCATATCTGTAATCATCATTCATCACATATCAATCAGAGTAATCACACTTTTTGCTCAGATAATTTATCGTGTTATTTGTTATTTTTAAACAAAGTCCTATTTTTCTTAGTTAAAACGACTGAAACCCCGACCAGTTTTTAATATCTGAACAGCAGCCAGCTTAAATTAATGACAAATGGGGAGACCTCAGTCAGCTGCGGAATTTTTATAATTTACCCGTGAAAAACCGCAGAATTTTGCAAACTGATCTGCAGAATTTTCTGCAGAAAACTGTGGGCCCAGTAATGTACACTGTGCTAAGTGAAAAATTACACAAGTTGACAGCTAATGCACATTTACTGTATACAAGGGCTTTTATCGGCAAAAACATAAAAAATGACCAACAACTTGCAATGCAAGCTGTTAACTAGACAGCATGCGCTGATTTTCCCACCGGCGTAGAACTGGCGGACGACACAACTGCATTACTTATTTACTGACGGATGCGGTGGTGTGGCCAACTGCCACGTCCACATCTGTTTGTTGATTTTTTGCGTAGTGACTCAGCAAACTGCCACATTTTGGGTGTGGGGACCCAGGGGTGGGGCCTATGACCCCAAATTTGAACTCGGGACGAGATTTTTGTACAATGCACCTAACCGCCAAGTTTTCATCATCCTACGTTTAATCGTTCGTAAGTTATCGTGTTGACAAACAAACAGACGCTGTTGAAAGCATCCACCTCGCTCCGCTACGCTATGCCGGTGGGTAACTAGACATGCAAAGCTACAGTCTCAACAAAAAGGCTTAAATACACAAAGCCATGGTTGGCTGATGTGGCTCACCAGCGATACACTGAGTCCCAACAACCCAGTCTCCAAGCTACTCAACAAATGTGTATAAATTAACACTGTGCGATGTAGTCCTGTCGTTGTCACTAACAACTCACCGTCGTGCCTGACTACACACAATGCTGAGACAGTGCCAGTGTTTAATTATCACACATCGGCGCGACTCTGTGCAACTCCACTGCATCAAACGTACAGCACAGCGCGGCGCCGATCACTGCATTAACCGGAAACAGCACTTGAGGTTGTCTATTGCCGTCTGTAGGCGGGCCCGATCATCACCGAGCTCCTGTCTGCTGTGCACCAGTTCCTGTTTGCAACACAACCCCCATCACATGCCATAGATGCATAAATATATGCAATCAACAAATTATAGTTTCTTGAAAGAATCATCTGCCAAAAAGTGATGGCAAACAGAAATTGTTACAACTATTGTCAGATATCCTTCTAGCCTAATCATCTAGCATCCAGCAAACCTTTTAAACATCCTTTGCAAATGTAAACAAAATTTACCCAGTAGTTTGTGTGACATTTAAAAAACTGGCAGCTGAAATTGAGTGACAAGAAAGACATCTGGCTTGCAAAAAACGTGTGCCACTAGTCTCCCGGGAAACGTAGGGGACTATGTAAGTGAGATTTTCCTTGAAAATGGCTTTAAAATGGAGGTAGGTAAATAGGTATCTATACACTGGATTAGTTTCTGTGTTAATAACACAACACCGTAACAATGCTAAATATGTAAAACGTTGTTTACTAACACAAGTCACAAAAAAGAATAACTTCAACTTTCAAGATATACAGAGGCGCTGTGACAGAGTACTACGTATGAAGCTGGAACAACAAATTTATCGTAAGAATGTCATTCAAAAACTGCTATTAGTACTTTTATTGCTAGTGGCAAGGTTCAATACAATCAGGCATAAAATTTTACTATTCATTGTAACCTGCTAGTTTCCTACTGCTTCTTAGACTGCTCGTATTTTTAGCTCGTAACTAGTTGACTTAAGTGCTTTGACACTGTTGGTTGGGCGGCAGGAAGGGCATCCGGCCTGTAAAAAATATGGGGGATGGTGGAGGTGGGCACTGGTTAGTCTGGATGGAGCGGCACCCAGCTGGACGGTCGGTGTGTCTGCCTCTGTTAATCTCCCCTTGCACCATACAGTCCAGAAGTTCTCTTCTGGCACCGGCTCACCCGGGCGGTCCCGGAAAAAGGCCGCAAAATGGTTGTGGTGGTAGTTGCATTCGGTCAACTTTAATACACGGAAGTCACAGCACGTAATGCCAGTAATATTCAGCGATTCACAACGAACCGACAACTGTGACGAAAGCTGCTCAGCACTGACTGCAAGCTCCGTGTTTCGCTGTTTAACGCGCTGACACTGTTCAACCAGCAACTGCTTCTCTAATGCTTGCTCTAAATACACAGTTTTGACATTCATATAATTTCTCTGAGACACACACGCAAACATAACAGATGCATCAGGCAACCAGAAACTACCATACACAATAACATACAAATTGCACACATACACATGCAATTGCTTGAGAAAGTTCAAAGATTTACGAAAATGATTGTAAATATGGATGGGTTGAATTATGAGGATAGATTGCAAAGTCGGAAGTTATGGTGACTTGAAGAAAGGAGAAATAGACATTAGACAAGATCTGATTGAGGTGTTCAAGATGTTTAAAGGTATGACAAGGATAAGGCTCCAAGAATTGTTTACACTGGAAGAGATTAATATCAGGTATGGAGACGGTGCAGGTAACACTGTTGAGAACTCTAGCATCTTCTCCCTAATCTGAATGCGCCAGTTGCCTTCGGTGTTTTGACACTGTTGGTTGGGCAGCAGGAAGGGCATCCGGCCTGTAAAAAATGGGGGGATGGTGTAGGTAGGCAGTGCTTAGTCCGGATGGAGTGGCACCCAGCTGGATGGTCGGTGTGTTTGCCTCTGTTAATCTTCCCTCGAACCAGGTCTAGAAGTTCTCTTCTGGCACCGGCTCACCCGGGTGGTACCGGAAAAAGGGCGGTTGTGGTGGTGGTGGAAGAGAATAACAGGGGCACTAGAGGGCATTCAATTAAATTAGCAAAGCTGAGGTGCAGCCGCGATTGTTGTAAGCACTTTTTCAAACAGGGTGATCAACAGGTGGAATGGGTTGCATCAGCAGACACTTAGGGCCACTAGCCTCATGATTTTAAAACAGGTTAGATATGACAAGAAATACGAGGACGGGCTTCTTCATGGACTAATCTGCTAAGCCCTAGGCCTCCACCATAGCAACGCAACCCATGCACCGATTGCAAATCCGCCCAATAGTGCACAACAGGGGCAGCCTCTACCATGCCCCCAAGTTACATCCGGGTCCGTGCAGTAGTGTGGGCGTATGGCCGTGGCAGACAGACACACAGACGTGCGTGACCACAATACATTTGCGTTGTCTACGACTCATGCAAAATGTAATCATCAGACATTGACATTACAAAGGATGCTGCACAAACAGTGCCGCTATCAGGTCAACAAAATACTAGAAAATACAGGACATAAGTAAGTTTGAGAACGCAGTTCCATGACCAAAATATGTTTTGGAATATTGGTCCCAGGTGTTCCCACAGGAAATGAACCCCACGGTAGCCATCAGCTAGACATCACCTTGCACTGCAAGATTATGGATATGGCACATGGTGTATCCATTCACTGGAACTCACTGCACCCCTATCCACACAGCAATAGCCAGGCTGAGTTGATTCAGCTGATGGTTTTTTACGTGCACACAGATCTCAGTACTAACTTGATCAGTCAGCAACTTGAATGTCCAAGCCAAGGATCCACCTTGGACAAGGATCCACATACATGCTGCATACTATACACACCACACGGACTATGATGACACACGTTACCTTCTAGATAAAGCTGATACGACTCCATGACAGCATCAATGCCAGGCCATTGAAACGACCGGTGCACATTCCCACACATCAGCCCGTCGCTGACTGGCAGCTCTGTGTGAAACGGAGGCGGCGGGGCACATGCCGGGGTCGACGAAGACTCAGAGCCGAGCAGGCAGAAAGCAGGCGGCGGCGACGTCATGTCAACCACATTACTAGACGGCTTGTGAACACTGCCAGTTAAGTCCAGCACTGTACAAACAGAGTTGTCAAACAAATGCAACAGATGCTTAACACTCAAGACTCCTTTAGTGCTTCAAAGTGTTGATTAGGTACCAGGGTATCCTGTCCGTAAAAAAATGTTACAACAATCGCAAATCTGACCAATAAAATGTGTAATGACCACAAATCTTAGCGGTCAACACAAATGGAGAGAAGAAATAGTTTTCTAAGGGCCATTCAAAATTTATAAATTTTTATTTCTGTTCATCTATGACCCATATTCAAGCAATTATTTAACTTAATCAACATGATGCAGCTCATTACGCTAGGAAAAATAAGAAGAGCGAATGGCATGTTTTGCAAAAAAAGCATGTCATAAATGACAAACATGTTCAAATAAGCTGTACTTACCTTATTACATTTACATTACAAATATCTGTAATGCTATCAGAAAGTAGATTAAATTATCTATCCAACAATGACAAAAATGTGACAAATGTGATTAATATCACGGATTTATACACACAAAAATAAAAATATCAAAATGTTTTATGTTTACAATATGCTTGAAATATCGCAATATTTGCCAAACCTTATTAATACAAAATACATTGTCAGTTACACAATTTACTGAATCTCAAGACGCTAGTATAGTCTGAGGCTTTGCATCAATCTAACCCTAAATAATTTGATGATTTGGACACGTGAAACATAAAGATGGTAAGTGGTCATTAAAATATATGATGTTCAACACTTGCAATTTACCTGCAGTATTAAAAAGCAGTGGTAAAAAGTATCAAAACCTACCAGCTTTATTGCCAGTGGTGTAGACATTGGTGAGAGATGACTGTTCATCAGGGTAACTATGGTACATGTTGGAGCTAGAAGACAGAGCCACTGACAGGTGTCCTTCAGTGGGACACTGCAATTGTCGACTTTCAGCCGGCTCCGCTAACTCAGAAGTCTCCTCAGCAGCTGGTGTGACTGAAACGTCTGGACAACGACTGTACATGATGCTGATGTGGGAAAATAGATCGGTCCACAGTCGCTGATGATCTGGCTTACTCTGACTCTGGGACAGTTCTAGTTCTGCACATCAAACACCACCAGTTACACACACACATACACACACACACACACACACAACAACAACAACAACCGTTTTACGGCCCTTTGTCCGGGACTACCCGGGTGCGCCAGTACCAGAAGAAACACTCACCCACCCACCATCCTGATCATCCAATCTTTATCAGATTCTTCCATCTACTACGATCCACAGCATCTTCCTTCTTCAAATTACGTGCTTGGCAATCCTTTTGCACAACCTCTCTCCATGTCCTCTTTGGTCTACCTCTTGGTCTGGAGCCCTCCACCTCATATTCCATACATTTCTTCACCCACCCACCACCAGTTACAATACACGAAACACCAAAACAGAACTAGTCACTGGTAGTATCTTCTGCATGCATAAAAACATATTTACAACATCATTATCATTTGAAACAAAGATCATTAAAGTGCCAGACAGTTTTTAAAAACTCAAGAGAAACGGAACAACATGTCAAACGGTAGTAAATAAACAGCAGCTTGTGAACACGTCTTGAGGCCACAAGCAGTGCAGTAATACCAGTAATATTCTTACTGTTTTAACAGAAGTCTCACCATTGGCAACCATACTTCAAAGGTCTGCAGACGTGCATAATTCCATGTTCAAATACTGAATCTGATCAGGGCAGCATGTATGAAAGACATGGCTAAAACAGCTTAAATTCTCTTGTACATTCACACACTGACTATGAAAACTCCCTCATTCACAGTTCTACTAACGTTAAAAATGAAATGTCTAAATGTCTACATTATTATTATTCTGATATCATACTTGCACAAAAAATAACTACGAGTCTTCCAGCTAGTTGTACCAGTTTACTCTTTCTTTATTAATAATTGATTAATAATTAATCTGCAATCAATACTACACTTATTTTTAAAAAGTGTATGCATTTTTTACTAAAGCTTACTTTGTTTCAAATGAGGATCACAAGGCTGAAGTCCGTGCAAGGAGAGGAAGGCTGCTTTCAATAGCAGTTCCTTTCCACTCACAACAGACACATCACATGGAGGAGATGAATGTGACGGAAACGTCAAGCCAACATCAGAGTCGCAGCTGTCGTATACAGCAATTGGACTCACGCTCGGCTCACGCAGAATTCTACGACGCTTACGAAGATGCTCGAATTCAATGTCTGCAATCATTGTTACAGCACCAAGTGAATGAAAAATTCATCAATAACTGTCTATAATTATAGAATTCACATCAGTTGTAACATTCATTCACCAGCAGCTTACATTCCCCATACACTTCATAGTTGTCTTTTTCTGCTTACTTCACTAACAGCACATGCATGAACTTCATGGCACAAGCCACGAATTAAAACATTAATTACAATGCAATAAGCATGTACATATTGTTGCACTTAATGTAAAAGAAACCAGGCACTGTGTACCCACAGTTGTGCTAATTTACTCAATTAGTTCTTTGAAATAAAAATTCTCTGCATATACACCAGACCAACTGACCAACAGACCATTTGCATGCTCATCTCCCGATGAATTAAGCTACTGATGGTAACAGTCAATTAATTAAGTTACAATATGATGCTGCAGTAGTAGTACCGGTACTAATAGTATGATGTAGGTTAGTGTTCAAAGGCTTGGCTAACATTCAGCACCTTTAACCAACAAGGCACATGCTTGCTATCTTTTGTCAAGCAGTACTACTACTTTGAATAGAACAAATTTCAAACTATCAGGAGGCTACAGTACTTACTATGCCACCAATCCACCATATCATGCAATTGCTACCTGAAATGGCTCAAAGCATACATCAGGTAAAGGATGTGACTAGTGGTTTCAGTAGCAGTGGCCCAGATTCAGTTACAAATTTCTGGTTATGCAGACCACTAACTTCCTACACCACATTATTGTGAGCCATAGAATACCAGATGCAAGAGGACTGACTGAGTCAAGGTATTACGTGCCACTCAACACAAAATAGGTCATTTCGGAGAGTTTCCCCCAGCCTATCTCTTGGCTTGGTATGGAAAAACTAAACCTAACACAACAAAAGCACATTCACAAATCAAAACAAATGTACTACAACACAAAATAAACACAAAAAAGCTAAAGCCAGGTTTAGTTGCCACCTATGACATCCGGCCTGGAAAAGGACAGGGCCTATTCTGGTTTCGGTGCTTCATAATACTTACTTACTTAGACACTTACCTACTTACTTACAGCCCTGGACCCCACTCGGGGTAAGACGCAAGAGGAATACTAGACATACCAAATGCTGAAGTAGCTGCATAATTACCAAAATACTGCTCTCACCTGCTCGTGTACTGCTAGTCACCAATCCAAACTGCTGCAGGAACTTCATTTTCGACGGTGAATTATCAGGTTCGAGAGTCGGCCCAGACATGATAAGCAACAGACGAGCAAGTCTCTTAGCTTCCAGCACATCATCATCATCATTAGTTGGGTCTTCATCGCTGCTGTTTCCATCCACTAACTTCTGACGAGACGCTTTCATCATCGACTTTCGATCTAACAAACTAACAACTGGGAAAGACGACGACGACGACTTGTTCCGCTGTCGATGCCAGTCGTCAGATGTCACGCTTGGCTGCAACACCGAGTGACTGGAATCAGAAGTATTTGTACAGTTCACACCTGCTGACCAGTGCTGAGACTGGGACGAACCATGTCGACCCACAACTAGATTCAACGGCGTCTCATCCGCAGCACCGGTGCCAAACTTGGCATCTAATCTGGCAGCAGCGGCATGTGGTTGTCGCCGCTGTACTTCAACCGGCGTCGTCCCATTCCTTTCTGACGTACTCCGATGCAGCAGTGGAGGCGGCGGCCTATCTGGAGTGCTGTTTGAATGTGGCGGCTTGGCGAGTTTGTTGCTGTGACCGGCAGCATCGGCTCGCGACGCAACCTCAAACGGCCGATGAAACTTCTGTTCTGGCTGAGCAGCAGTCACTGTCAGCATTCCACAGCGAGGAGGAATAGTTAATGTCAACGGCAGCAGCTTGTCTGCAGTAGAAGATGGATCTACTTCAGTTCTACTAGCTGAATATCGATGCGGATCTTTTACAGATTTGTCTCGGTCTTGTAATAACTGCTGCTACACAATCACATGTGAGACACAATAAACAAGCATACAGAAATAACATAATAAGCAAAGCTACAAATAGTGTGTTCCTCTAGTGTTGCCGTAATCAACAGACAATACCACTATCCATGCACCGAACACAACGTTTGCCAATCATCCCAGGTGACAACCTTCAGCAAAGCACAATAGGCTACTGTAAAAACATTGCAGGGAATGCAGGCATTGTTGTCAGAAACATTACAAGTGAAACCAGGCATAGAGCGAGTACAAGCACTCGCTGACACTTTGCGTTCGGCGCTATGTTGTCACAGCAATGAAACCTGTGCACCGATTGCAAATCCGCCCAATAGTTCACAACTAGAGGGCACCCCTAACGTGTCCACAAGTCACATCTGGGTCCGTGCAACAGTGTGGGCATGCAGCGAGGGACAGACACACACTGACAAACACACAGACAGCCATGACCAATATACATTTTGCCTCAGCTATGCCTCATGCAAAATCTAACTATGACAACATTTGAATTAAGTAATTAATTACGAAATTATCACCAAATGAGATTCACATTAATCGCACATGGAAACAAAGTATACCAATAATGGATTATACTGAACGAACACTTACCCAGCAAACACAGAATACAAGACATTAAACACACGCAAGAATTTCTACAATTCTACCATTCCCATTCACCTGCTGCTGATGAAAAAACGCCTGCTCCCAGCTACTCTCTGTTCTTCCAGGCGCTCGAATGATTCCAGGTGTTGCATCACTGGCACTGCTGCTAGTAGTTGGTAGAGACGTCAGCCTGTTGAGATTCAGCGGCTCAGCCGCCGGTGAGTTAACTGCATGGACAACGTGCGCTCGCTCAGAACGAGACACTGCTGAATGGTGTTTGGAATGTCCATCTAGCAACGAGTGAGAGTTCACCTGATGGCTGCCTATTAATGCCAACACACAGCCAGCATCAAATACTATATTATCGTATAATTCAATATTCATTAGCAGTTATATCGTTTTTAACATATTCCAAATATCAGTATGTACTGTCACACTTTAACAAACTGTACATAACTCCTTATTACAGTCACGCACGATCGTGATCGTGATCGCGACAGCGAAGACTGTCATATTTTGGTCGCATTATTTTATCTTTTTTTCCCACCACACATTTTTCGACATCCTTGGGCCGATTTTCGCGAAACTTTGCCACACGACGCGGTGTGTTCTGAAATATTTTATCTCCTATATGGGAGTTCATACGTGCCCCTTAAAAATTAGAGGGGTGAAAAACCCCAATTTTTGGCGACGTTCGGGCCCAAAATCGACACTGTGAGCCCGTCATTCCCTACTGCTGCGAAAATCGGGAAATCTAAAACAATATTGTCAATCTGTGGCTATGTGAGCACGTCCATATGGTTGGTGTCCCCCACCCACCTCTGAGATCGGCTGTCCCCCTGGTGTGTGGGGTGGGGCAGGTGAACTTTGAATCGATATAACTTCGGCTGTGTGGCAGCTAGCGACTCGTTTGATTCTAGGGGTAGGTTTTCGGGGTCAAGCTATACAATGAAGACATACTTGAGATCGACGGACTAAGGGACGTTGCCATGGCAACCAATTTTGGGACTAAAATTGCTATAACTGGCTTGGTGTGAACGATAGCAACAAGGCGATTGGTTATGGAGGGGGCTTTAGTGGTCGGCCAACAGAATGCAGATATTGCCGATACCCTGCAACTAAGGGACACTGCCACGGCAACCACTTTTTGGCTTTTGATGGGCTATAACTTCAGTTGTATGATAGCTAGCAACACGGTGTTTGATCCTGGGTTTCTGGGCACAAGCTATCCAATGAAGACATAGCCGAGATCGAGGGTCTAAGGGACGTTGCCATGGCAACCAATTTTGGGACTACATTAGCTGCAAATG
>Ga0056108_1000628_pt1 | contig 10459 bp, 6 predicted proteins | sample WorMetG1BERMUDA1_FD_83875 | JGI IMG/M metagenome (GOLD analysis project Ga0056108, IMG submission 83875) | Marine gutless worms symbiont microbial communities from Max Planck institute for Marine Microbiology, Germany - Inanidrilus... ... | reverse complement strand
GTCTATCTGAATGCCAAATACTTCAAAGTTGATCAATTCTTGCTCAAGAGACGGAAACAATTCTGCCATCATTTTCCTAACCACAGCACAAAATAACACTTTCAGCAGTCAAAACCGTTATGGACTCCCATTCAAGAGACTTTTTGCTAGCTAGTAAGTAAAAACTCCATTACCAAAACAAACATATCACACAACAGTTTCTCATTTGAAATAGATACACACTTTTCGAAGACATTTAACAACATGATTGGTCAAATCAAAATTCATATCACGCTTCCTACAAAAGACTCCGATTTCCCAAAAAGCAACAAAAGGAATGAACTTTCAGTATTTAAAATGTTTCAGATAAGCAGAAATATGTGAACTCACTGAATAAATGATTATTTTATAAACTGGTTAATTAACTGTTGACTAAATGACTGATTAATTTTAACTAGATTATTACACATCAAATTAATACAGACTTGCACCTCCGATTAGAAATTGCCTCGACAATGTGCATGTCATAAATTAGAATGCACATCATAACTTGGATTATTAGGCTACTATTATTATTATTAATATGGCTAGTTCAATGAACACAACATTACCGAACTTCTTCATTTATCTTTCTTCTACAAACACAATGAACAAAAATACCTTGATGGACGAAATACAGTGGATCACACGTTTAAATCCAACAATTAATCAAATAAACAAATAAAGAATAAACAGTTCAGCAAACAGGCACAGTTGTCTAACTTCAGCTAGAAGGTAGAAAAGAAATGCTTTCTGCATACTCATGAATATTCATACATACAAAGGTATGATCCATCAGAAGATGGATACACACAGGAAGGTTGCCATTTTAACCTGCATCCAGACGTCAATTGGAAATGGCATGATTCGCCTACCCAAAATCCTTGCAGAATTAGAGTTCCAGTATAAAAGCAAAAGTGAACATTTATTATGCAGACGACCATAAGCAGAGCAAGCAGAAGTTATTTCACTGGAATTATTTGCAACGTGCCTCAGGCTAGTCCCTGGAGTCAGTCGCTAAGCTGTTAGCAACTGACTTGGCCAGTTAGTGACTGACTTAGCAACTTAAGTCGACTAGTCGCTAGCTTAGCGACTGATTTAGTCGCTAAGCTTAACGACTGACTTAGTGACTTGCGAATGACTTACAAGGTAGAACCATGTTAGAACTGGATGGAAGACAGGTGCAGTTATTGCAATTTTGACTGTGTTCTGCTAACCATGCGATATGCTATTATGACATTTACCACAAAAGTAATGAGAACACAGACAAGTATAAAAATCAACGTGCTGCAGCCGTTGTCCTTATAAAGATATACCGGTATTTTTTACGATTATATAACGTGGTTTAGTGAACCATGTACAGTTTGTAATAATTGTAATTGTGACTGTTATGTGGTGTACATTCGCCACTCGCCAGCATAAAGATAGTTCTATAAATTTTGCAGAAACTGTGTTGTGCTGAATTTGAAACCATGAAGACTGCAGCAGATTCAGTGAAATTTTATTATACACTTTTAGTCAAGTTAGACCTACCAATTCAAACTGATAAAACTTTCAGTATAACTTTTCATAAATCTTGAAACTGAGCCGTTTGGGGAAATAAATGAGTATTGTTACAAATTTACTGCACTGCTTTTCCTGGTTGATTATGTCTGTCACGTTTTGCTGGGAAAGAATGAGCCAATTTAAGTAGAAAAGCCCTTAGACCACTGCTGGCTTTGCTACATGAAGTTGGCTCATTCATGCATATGGATTTCAGTGATTGTTGCGGCCTGTAATTAGAATAAGCAAATATATAATCTTTGTTAACAGCATCTATTCGCAAAATCAACCAAAAGCTAAGTTGTACGTTTGTTACAGGGAATAACAAACTTGAAACTTAGTTTCGTCATTCATAGGCTTAGGCCTACTCTCCAATCTCTATCAGCGCACCAAAATCATGCATGAACGAAAGCTGCAGGGTTGGCTCTGAGAGGTTTCAGTGTTGAGATTTTTCTGTTTAGAATGGGTCCCGCAGTGAATCGTGATAATCGTGAACTTGTGCCATCCGATTTTGCCTCGTGTGTGTGAATATGAATCCCAGTTACATTAAGTCGTTTGCAGTCGATAACCTACTGACGGCGGCGGCGCCAAAACCTTAGCGACTGCAGTCGGTAGCTTAGCGACTGGTTTCGACTTGGGAGGCTTATCAACGGCGGCGGATGGCGGCGGTTCCGGGGACTACCTCAGGCTTCGTACCATGTGCCCTTCCTGTCGGCTAATCAACACTGTAAAAGCACTGAATGAAACTTGGGTCAAGCACTTACAATAACCACGAAATTAATCACCCATTGGCTCATCCCTTCTTGATTCACCAACTGACACCTGGGAGAAGTAATGCCATCCTTTTATTTCAGCATCCAAACTGCAGAACTGAATCACCTTATAAAATGTTGTCACACACACTGCGTTAATTTCATCAATTAATAATTTGGGGTGATAAAGGAGATATAGATTTCACTCACTCTTCAAATAATGCACACAAATAAATATTTCAAATAATTTGCAAGTATTTGTCAGAAAATACATAAATAAAAATAAGACTACCAAATATTTTGCTGTTACATCTGACATCATGAGTTAGTCATCACAAAATATACCAAATACAAATACAATCAGGCAATAATAACTGCATCCACAGTTCACAATTAAAGAATAAACACGTAAACAGCTCACGAAGGTTCAATAGCAATAACTCAGAAAGACTCGTTAATAAAATTTTTTTACTAGAATTGCTAAAAATATGTAAAATGTCACTATAATGAAAAAACTAACTGCTTAGGTGTTGGCGATTTTGTGACATCTTTCACCCCAGGACTGTCTTGATCTTCAGACACCGCTGCAGCCTGCTAGCAACGACACGGCTCAGACTGCATCTCACATCAGCACGGATGTGAACTGCTATGTGTATAAAACACGATGAAGCAAGAATTTTAATCAGTACGTTTCCATAATAATTTCCATACATTTAACAAAATCATATAAATTGGTACACAACAACACATATCCAGCAAAGGATACAAGCAGACGACAGCTGGGCCGATAACACAGTGTGAATGAATGGGTAAAAGATTTTATACACTTAATTCACAACAAAAAGAAAAAGAGAAAAAAAACATTAAATCAACAAACATAATGTAAATGTGACTGCCAACATTTCTTCAAATTCAGTAACTAAACACTCAAACCAAGCCACTACAACGACAGCATCGTCATCGTGTTACCATCATAATATATGATCGGTAACGACAGCCAGCAATCATCAAAGTCTGCCAAGAGTTTCTCTATGCGCAAGCAGCCACTTCACGAGTACTGTAAGAAAGCTGTGTTGCTTGAAAATACAGAGGTCACCGGGGTCTAATTCATGCCAAGAATTGTACAAATCATTGGTGGTGCCAAAAAGACGTATGCCACATACACAGATTTCCAGCGGTAAGCTGGGTTAATCCATGATCACGAGATGTGACTGGTGCAAAATATCTTCTGACCAGATGCCCTTCTGGTCTGAGCAAGGATGCAAGGAATCGCTCGCTGGACCCTGCTGTTTCTTCGTCCACTGACAAGACTGTTGGTGGATGCGATGAAGAAGAAGTTTATTGACATTTTGCAGCCAAAGGCTGGAGTGGTACAATAAAAACACATAAGTTAGTCAGGTACAAGTTGGTTGCACAAATAAAAATGTCACTAGTTAAAGTAGGTAAACACTAGAATGTGGGCCAATTTGCAATGTGTTTGTCGCCCTGTCAAATATAGGTGGCACCCTCGGTTCAACGCTGCAAAGTTTGGCTGACACCCACTACTAGATGCCGTGCAGTAACGCTTGCAAGACGCGAAACCCGTTGAAATTTGCAGGGGTGCCTCAAACTACCGGATCGATCTCAGCCGCTAGTGGGCCGAAGTTCACCATATTGTGTGCACATGTGGAGAAGATATTGCGGCTTAACAAGTTTTTTTCCCATTGTCGATACATGCCTTAGTTGCAAAGATATAGCCCGACAAAGTTGTGCGATGGTGCCCAGATGGCGATTTTTGGCGACTTTTTTGCATCCTGTATTCTCAGCGAGCCGCGTGCAGCAGGTTTCAGACCTGCATCTTAAATTTGCACTAAGGCCACACCATGTGTGAAAGTATGGTAAACATCCAATCTGCGGTGGCTAAGATTAGGCGAGAAAAAAAAAAGAAGAAGAAGAAACCACAGGATGAAAATATTACATGCCGTATTACATAGGGTGACCATAAACAATATAGACAATATACTCGCAAACTACCACAGACAGCAGAAACAGAACGAGCTTGGCAAGGTACTATTTTTGACGTCGGCCAGGGACAACTGATACGTTTTTGTTTACGAATATGGTACTGGATATTTAAGGGGATACATAATTTGGAAAGGACAGATGTCAATCGCTTCACGTTGGCTCTCTGACGGAACGAACCAGTTGTCAACAAGTTGTTGTTGTGACATATATTCATGAACTCAGCCACTGAAAGCAGCATTATCAGCCGAGTGAAGCCGCTGCAGACCGGCTTGGTCCGCGGACAGCTGCTGACGACGTGCAGCTTGTTTGTTGTCCGCCACATGGACACCTGTCTGTTACTACAATACCCCGTTTTTCAGCAGGATGCACAGTGACCCTGGTTAGTCCAATTCACAACAGCCCTTCCTCATCTTCTTTTAAGAAGCATCTTAAAACACATTATTTCACTCGTGCCTTCCCTCAGTGCTACCACACCATCTCCCCCCTAGCGACTGGCCGCGCCTCAGATTCAGCCATAGCGGTTGACTATACATGCGTTATAAGTGCAAGTTTTGTATTGTACTGTATTATTACTATTACAGATGAGTATGATTTAGGTGGCACTGTCGCATTGCTGCTGCAGGACCACCTTACATTGTTAATATAGACAGTCACGTGACAACTAATCAGAGTACGACTGCCTAAACAGCACAGTTTTAAGTTGGTGACAGAAAGTGAGCAGGGAAGTTGCGTCCCTGACATGATCAGGTAGAGAGTTCCAGGCTTTGGCTGCTGCCACAGGAAACGTGCGGTCGCCCAGTGTCGAGCGGCATGTCGACGGAATCAGTACCGTTGACGAACCGGCAGATCGGAGACGATATCGCGTGGAACGGCTGGAAAATGGACAGATTAATCACCAATGACCACATGGCAGATTGAATCCTGGTTCCAGCTTGTGGAGTCGTCCACTAGGGAAGAATTTACCACCAAGACCGACTTCTAGTCATCTTGCCACTATGATAACTGTCTGACTAAAGAGGCCCATGTGATGGAAGACAATTTTGAGGAGGATAAAACACACAGTTGTGCAGCAGTCAGACAGTTTATCTGGACAAAACTGCTACAATGCTCCACAGGTCACACTTGACATGCTGACGGACACGTACAGGCCATCAAACACTGAACTGCATAATGCTAAAGACATCTTTTCATGAAATGTCGAGAATGTGTGCAGTCATAATCAATGTGAGTTTCAATCAACTACGACGACACGCGAGGAAATTCACAGTGAACGCTGGCTCACCTGCGCCGAGTCCTCGTCACTGCCAGCAGTCAGGTTGAAGAAGCGCACACAGAAGTCTTGTTCGGCCAGACACCACGGCCCCAGCTCACTCAGCACGTACTCATACCTCTGACAAACAAGTCGGTCAGCACCACGCTTGTCAGACATCAACATTTGACACTGCTTGTTATTAATTCTGTAGAAAAAGCTGCTCACATTTTATGTCACGTTGTACGCACCAAAGCTCCCACCAGCCTCAGGACTGACTTCACGGACTTCAAGACCGGACTGTTTCTTCTGAGCATCTCCGTTTTATGTTTGTTTTAGTTTCTTCCTTATCCTTTTTTGTTTGGTTCCATGCGGCAGACTAAGCTGGCTACTCGTCAGCTTTTGGGCGCACGTTAATACAGTCCATCGTATCGTATCGTATCGTATTGTAAGAATAAATGCCAAATTATAAACACGAAACACACGTGCTATCACATTTAAATCCGTCAATCATCAGCTTTAAATTCTAAGTGTATAACGCAGTGCATGTGTTTCACGATTACAATTTAGCATTTATTTAAATTTCTTGGCATCCGGTGATGGAACCACAGAAACTTCTTCTGAACTGTGACAAGATGGCTGCATTGTTTGTTTCTGGCCAGTGGAAAAGTGTTCTAACAAATATAAAAAAAAGACAGAATGCTTTTTTGAAACTACTGTGAAAAGAACCTGACAATGCTACAATCATTCACATTCAGCTCAACTGGTCACATGGCAACAAACGATTTGATAAGCTATTTTTCCGGAGAAACTTGTTTATCCAATGGTATACCAAAGTTTGTCGAGGACACTTTTTTTGCGACTGCTGGAGCAGAGCTTTTTTACAGGCTGATTGCTCTCCTAATGCCAAAACAACACTGTCAAAACCGTAAGCGCAGGTTGTTCATCAAACTCAATAATACCCATAGCAAAATTATGATGAAATATATGTTGACATTTCACTTTTGGCCGAAACCAAAAATAACACCGAAAGCAGTGTTGGACCTTTGGCCAAAACTGAATATTACAACGAACATGAATTGGGCTTTCAACTCAAAGCTGAAACGAAAACTACTAGGATAGTGTGATGGTCACAATATAATATGGAGAATATGGTGCAAGTACGCCTAGTAGTGACAGCTGCATGTGGCCACACCCACACAGGTACTATACAGCTCTGTGGAAAGGCAAGTAGATCATGAAGTGATTCAGCAACGATTCAGCCGGCTTGGAGGCCTGCACCAGCTGCAGGACCAAGTGTGCAATAATGGCTTTGCTGTAAGTTACTCATGACCTACTTTTAGTGACCATCGAATGTCAGAATCACAGCTGCCTAAATAAAAATTTTACGGAAAGTGGCGCAGCTGTTCTTAACCAAAACCGTTGAAATCTCCACATTTGGTGCCAAAACCAAAACCACACTTTGATCAACCTTTGCACACAACTATTCTTCATGCTCTGATGCTGCACAAATTTTCGTGCTGTTAAGCTTTGATTATTAGAAAGCAGTCAATAGTTACTAACGACGTCAAATTTTGAGCCGGTCATCTCAGCCGGTTGATCTTCTTTGTCTAGCGTTGTCTGCGACCCCGACTTCGGGACAGCAGCTCGATTCAAACTTGACGCCGACGGGCTCTGACGTGCAGAAGGTGATCTCGTTACCTGGTGAGTGGCTCCACCCGACACTGTCAAACACACAAACACACACAGTTTCAACCACAGTTTAGCCAATAGGGACAGTTGTCCGACTCCAGCTAAAAATGAGGGCATACAATATCTACACAGATGGACCCACAGAAATTAGGTATTCTATTGCTTGGACGATATTTGTTTATCTATAGCGTGGTCAGCATAAACAGAAATATAGTCAGATATAATAAATATCACGTAGTTGTTACTTAGACCATGTACAGTCATTGTTGGTGTGTTCAAGTTCACGTTCTAGTACTCTATTTATTCCATTTTTAGAGAAAAGTTTAATCGTACTCGGTCTGCTCCAGTATAAATACTGAAGTGAATATTTATTATGCGCCCGGCTTCAATGGGAGCGGACGGCAGTTGAACCACTGAACTTCCTTACACTGTGGTTTCAACGTCTGCCTTCCAGCTGAACCTCAGTTATTCAGTTGCCTCGCCAATTTTCCTTCCCAATTTGCTCTGAATCAGTGCATCTGCCTGGAAAAGGTTGAACACAATCTTTTCCAACATCTCATCAAGTCTTCCTTAGACTCTTACCTAGTTCCATCCACCTCCACCCACAAGTTCTTGAATCTCCTAGAAGGTGGAATACTGTATGACCAAAATAAAACAGGTATAGGAATGACTTGAGTATAAGTGTGCGAGAGAAATTAATAGCAGAAAAGCCCTCACTCAAGGTCACACTGACCATTATGTGGCTGGTGTTATTTATTTACAGTTTCCAATTCAGGTCTGCTTTCCTGTCACACTGACCAGCCAGCTGGCACTGCAGTGTAACCGGTTTTACCAATTTCACCTTCACTTCTAGCCAAAAAAGAATATTTTTCCTCTTGTGACCTTGAACTTTGACCTATGACCCTGACCTGTCAGTTTAACCTAGATGGGTCAAGATGAACCACCACGCTACATATCTTTAGCAAAGATCATCTAGTTCAGGCATTATTATTGTTGACAAAGACAGACAGATGCACACAGCCGACCAACTGCTCAACACGGCCAATAAGGTGGTCAGTAAAAGTGCTAATCAATCAAGTGATGTCACAGTTATAATGAATATTATACAAACATGTACAGTGATAATTGGCTATTCTTACTTGCTGCACTACTACAAAAATCAAATTCAATGAATACTAAGCAAATAAAAACACTCAACAACAACAGTAACAACCCTTTATCCAGGATGACCCGGTGAGCCCTATGTCCAGAAAAAAACCACTCACTAACACCCTATCTTTGTGCCTATTATACAACTACTACACAACATTATTAATTAACTTTCTCCATTTCCTACGGTCCATAGCATCTTCCTTGCACTCAACAGATTACAAGTACTTCAAGTATTAGATGAAGAACATGTTTACATTACTTTTAGCATGAAACTCATTGATCGTAACGCCAGCAATACCTTTCCTATCAGAACGTGGATGGTACATCTGCTGCTTGACGGCTTCCATGAAGTCTTTTATTTCCTTATCATATAACTTGTTCAGATTCGTTGTGTACACCTACAGACATTATCACAATAATAATAACAGCAGCATCAGCCTTGGCAATGGCTAGACAATACATCTCGTGCACCAAACTGATCACAGCCTACTTCCACCACACTTAGTATATTTCTTTGCATTGGTGGAACCACCACGGAGACTTAGGGACCCCAACTTCAGAGATCCCAGGAACCAGCAGTGCACTAGCCCCTCAACGGTTGCAACCAATGGCATCCAGACTGCTGGAAAATTCACAGATTTTGGTACAAACTTTCACAGTCTTCTCCTCCAATTTACTACTCCAAACCCAACAGTTGTCATCCCCTGGTCCTCCTAGTTGGCTGAGTAGGGGCACTCCCCCACACCCCACCGTTGCCACCCAACTTTCCAACAGTGGCTGTGTCCTATTTCTTCAAATATTTGTTCTGTTCTGTTCCTTAGCCTTCCTCGATCCGGGGGTTGGCCATACCATGGACGTACTTTCTCCATTTATCTCTATCCTCAAATATTTATCTTGCCTATTATACTTGGAAGGTGGCTGTTTAGCTTAGTGGTAACTGATAACACCCAGAGTGTTATCAGTAAAGCCTTTAGGCAATCTAGACAATGATGTCTCTATTACTGGCTACCGCAGGCTCATTGGGAAGATGGCTGTCAGCACGATGGAGGATGCACAATGGTCAGCACGCTGGACTGGTGATCAAAGGTTGCAGGCATGACACTCAGCTATTCTTGGCAACTCTTCACACACATTTCTGACATACGGTCCTATATAAATGTGTTTTTTATCATCTTTTCAGTCAATTTCTCAGCGCTCAATCTCACAGCAGACTAGACAGCAGTCTGTAGAGCACATACTTTCATCATGCCGACAGCAAAATCAGCAGTGTCGTTAATGGACTGCAAATGTGTTACTTATTTACAGTTAGAAACTGAAAGCATCAGTGGCTACCTCGTTGGAAATGCTGAGCAGTTCACTTACAACCAACTGGTAAACTTACAACATCAGACATCTAGAATATGTGCTGGATCATTCCCAAAACTTAACAAACTCTTTTCTGGTCCACAATCTACCTATCCCCTAAATTTCATGAAAATCCACACATACCTTTAGGGTTTATCTTCTAATAGACAAATAAGGGACAGAACAGTACTCTGCCAATCTGTGGCAGAAGTAAATGCAGTAAACTACAGTGCGAGTGCTAAGTATGAAGAGGTATCGTTACTTTTCTGAGTTTCACGAAGCTGTCGTTGTCGACAATCTTCAGCCAGTTCATCAGGTCAGCGTACGGAAGCAGCTCACGATGACAAGACGTGTGCTGTGGTAATTTCAGTTCTTGCGAGTAAATCATAAGTGTGCCACCACCAAGCTCGTTGCCCTGACCACATGATCACTCACTCGGTCATTTCATGCAGTAGCATATACGACCAAATGTACAGACAGCAATGGTTAGTTAGTTGGAGTCTAACGTCCCTCTTCAGCACAAATATGGCTATATCAGAGATGAAGACAGCAATGGTCACTCTACCCTCGTCAATACTGCGATTAGTGCAGATAATGATTAACAGGCACGTTTCAGACAGACGAAAGACTACAGGAATCACAGACTAAATGACAAAGCATCTCGCTTACCTGATGTATGAAAAGATTGTTAAGATGATGGGCCAAT
>Ga0056108_1000626_pt1 | contig 10471 bp, 8 predicted proteins | sample WorMetG1BERMUDA1_FD_83875 | JGI IMG/M metagenome (GOLD analysis project Ga0056108, IMG submission 83875) | Marine gutless worms symbiont microbial communities from Max Planck institute for Marine Microbiology, Germany - Inanidrilus... ... | reverse complement strand
TTGTTACGTTGGAGCGGATGAGGTGTTGAAATTGAACAGTTGATGTGGAATGTAATTATTGGTAACTGACAGCAGCGTTGAAGAAGCAGCAGTGGCTCAGTAATTGTGGGAGTAAACAGAATTTAACATCCCTCTCGACACGCAGTTTGTCATTTTGGAGACGAGTCTTTCCACGCAATTGTAGGCACAGGTATGGACAGCCACATTTGTAGCATCGAAGAAAAAGTACACAAAAAACCAACCTTGATGAAAAGAAAATGACTCTTAACTTAAAATACTGTAGCTTTGGAGAGCATTATGAATAAGTTGGTTGTTCTTACCCTTGATGATCCTGCTCTTCCTGCCGAGACTACTACTGGTACAGCCGCTTTTACGGCCATTATACTTTACCTGTGTTGGCCAGCATCCCCAGTTAAAAACTAGAGGATTTTGCTGGAGCAAAGTTTTACTGCCCACAAGCCCTTGCTGACAGCAGCTAGTGCATTCGGATTAGAGAGAAGATGGTAGATGTCTCGTCAGCAGTGTTTCCTGCACCGCCTCCATACAATCTTCTTCCTGCCGAGACGTGCATGAATATTTGATCACGTCGAGTCAAAGTGCTCCAATCCTCCAGACAGTCCCACAGTGATGGCCATGTCCAAGTCATTCATCATCGTCATCATCATCACAGGTGTTTTTAAAGTGGCCTAAGCAGCAACGCCACCACGAGGACCACTATAGCCAGAGTAAATACGAACAGTATCAGTCAGTGTTGTAACAGCAGCGGAATAAGTATGTCTTCAGATTTCGCCGGAAGGTTGACAGGGACAGAGCGGAGGTGACGTCATCTGGTAAGCTGTTCCAGACCTTAGCACCTGCAATTGGAAAGGCGTGATTACCGACAGTTGGCAGGCGGAAGGACGGAACATCGAGCTGATTAGATGATGCAGATCGCAGCCTTCGCCGAGCAGAGAGTGCATAATGCTAAAGCACATTTTCACATTGGTTCCAGTTTTACTGTCTCAGTAGCAGTGTGAAAGCCACGTAATAATTCGATGTATTCAGTACTTGACTATGTAGGCTAAGAGTACTGGCATTGAAGAGTGATCAAAAGGAGAGTGACATACCTTTTTTGAGAGTCAATTGGTGGTTCGAGAAAAAATGAGGCCAGATGGTGATTTTCTCTGGTTTGGGCGTATCTGCTTTGAATGGCCTATGCTGCTTTGATACCGTGGTTCAGTGATGGGAAAGGCCTGTAAAAGCCTGCACCAGTTTTCACCAACGGTACTGTTGTGGAACAGGTAGAAGAAGACAATCGAGGCGGTAACTAGCTAACCCAGGTTCACGTGGTGAATGGCCGATAATGTATGTGTGTTAGCATAAAACTGGGCGTCATGGAGGACCACTCGAACAGAACGCGGCTTGCGAAGCTGCTGCGTTTCTACTCGTCAAACTCGGACACGGAGATGACGTCGCTGGCCGAGTACGTCGAGAGAATGAAGGAGAAGCAGGAACACATCTACTTCATCGCTGGAACGAGCCGCAAGGAGGTCGAGGAGTCGCCATTTGTTGAGCGCCTTCTCAAGAAAGGATACGAGGTGCAACATTGTCGTTTCTTTCCACGTTGCTTTTTTGACTATGTAGATACATTTGTAGTCAAAGAAGCATTCTGATAGTAATACAGACAACGGACATTGTATCTTATCCGTGAACATTCGTCAAGCAGTCGTAAACTTTTGATAGTTAACAGTTGTGACGTTGATCACATTTGCAGAAAAGTTATTTAGGACTGGCATTGTACAAGTTTTAAACTGAACACACAAACATCCATTTCTTGGTCATTTCCTGAAGAAACTGAGTTAGCTGGTTATCTTGATCCTGAATGATGATTTTTGCTGCATTTTTGTCTGGCTAGATTAGTCGCCATTCCTGATGTCAACCAGAGGATTAATTCACTGGACATAAAATGTGCTGTATCCCTGCCTTCAGGAGTCACGTTAGTGGATGAACACAGAATGAGGTCCAATGGTACCGCAGTTGGCATGAGAATTAAGTCACTGGTTGTCATACTTACTTCATCCTCTGACTCCCGAGGCAAGGGATGTTTCTCTCTGACTCCAATACCGTTTTTAAGTGAATACAGCGAATCATTATTCATTTGATTATTTGAACAAAGAGCCATACAAACAGGATGGAGATGCATGCTTTAACAGTGCTGTACTTGACTATGACATTGCTGTGTATTTTTCGGGTGTTTCATCGTTTTTTAAAAATTATAATTTTTGATCATCCAATTTCTGTTGTCTGCGAGTGCACCATTTACACCATATCATTACCGGTACTGTTTGGCGTGCAGGTGCTGTACTTGATAGAGGCTGTGGATGAATACTGCATTCAGTCTCTGCCGGAGTTCGAAGGTAAAAAGTTCCAGAATGCTGCCAAGGAGGGATTCAAGCTTGACGCAACTGAGAAGGCCAAAGAACGCAAGGAGGAGCTGGAGAAGGAGTTTGAACCTCTGCTGAAATGGATGAAGGAGGATGCTCTTAAAGATAAGGTGGGAAAAGTGTTGTTTTACAAATGTCAGTAGGCAGTTGTAGCTTAGACCATGTTGTATGCTTAATGCCCACGTAGTGGGAAGATGCTGTGTTTAGTTGTGATCGTTTAGAGTTCGTTAGTTGCCATGCTGTTTACTCTGGAACCAGATTGTTCTCTAATTGTAGAAGTTCGCACATATCTTGTTACAAAGTGTCACTTCCAACGTCTTCAACATTTTCGTGGCACTGAATGACTTTCAAGTGCTGATCTGCCATTAGGCAACTACTTAGTAATTGAACTTTTATAATAATTTATATGTGATGGGTCATCTTTAAAATACTAGGATATGGCACACATTAGTTAGGGATTACAGAGTTTTACCTATTAATCCAGTTTTGGTATGAGCCATAAAAGCTGGTATGGATCATCCCACTTGTTGATACATGTGACTGATCTTGTAATGACAAATCCAATGCCCTGACCATTAGACCATTACATTACTATTTCATTAAACATCTCACGGTGTTGTCTGTGGGCCATTAATCTCCAACACTCGTTTCTGATATAGCCGTGTTTGTGCTGAAAAGGGATGTTAAACTCCAACCAACCTCCATCACCAAGCCCAGTGAACCTAAAAGGAGAGTGCAAGTAGTGTGATCAATCGTGTAGTATGTATTAACTTTTTTGCAGTGAATAGTTAAGTTCTTCTGTTAAAGATTGTCAAGTAAAATGTTAAGGTGTGCCGAATGTGGTTTGCTTCGAGTCTAAAACACAAGCAGTCGTCTGTAGTTTACCTGGTCCAGGTTATGACGAGTCTCACGAAGAGATCATTTGAGAATAAAGATTTTTTACAGGTTTGATGCCATTCCTGTCATCAAACCAACCATGTTGAAGCATTGAAGGGAACTTAAGAGCACTGACTCCAGCTGGAGAAAGTCACCCACTGGTCTTATCCTTTGTTCATCCACCAACTAATGCATGAGTGGAGGGAACTGCACTAGCTGTCTGACACCAGTACCCGGATTTAAAGTTTAATAGTGATCAACATTGGTTGAAGCGTTGTATGGTGTGAACTGATCAGATTGAGAAGGCTGTGATTACCGAGCGTTTGACGACGTCACCGTGTGCTCTGGTTGCAAGTCAGTTCGGCTGGTCCGGCAACATGGAACGCATCATGAGGGCTCAGGCTTACCAGAAGACCAACGACCCAAACAACCAGTGAGAGATCATTTAGTCTCGAGCTTCCTTAGTCTGTTCACCACTGCATCTGGTGTCTTTTCAATGCTATATAAATACTGTATTGTTATAGTATTATTATTTTCGTGAAGGGTTTATGGTGTTTGCTTTATTGCTGTAGCAATGTTCATCACCTATGCACATGCACACCATTTTGGTGGCCATTTTACAGATGAAGTTGAGTTAACTAGATGCATCCAGATTCTCTTCTGAGAGGGAACCTTTGGGGATATTGGCACACGTTTTTACAGGCCAAATGCCTTTCCTTTTACCCAGCTATCACTTCTGTGCACTGAGTGACACTGTTGGGCATGCACCATGTAAATAACTCCATTCCAGCAGCCTCTTGAGGTATTATCGGGTGACTTGGAGGACGAGTTACTGATGACGTCCGTGGACAAAATAGACAGGTTAAGGAGAAAGCTGACTGATGGACTTTTATATACGACGCTTTTATGTCACACATACTTTATGACCGGACCATTTCTTGTAAGCAACTCGGGTTCTTGCTTTTTAGTTCTTTTCATTATCTTTAATGTTTTTTGGTTCTGTGTGGCAGATTAAGGTTGTTGCTGTGTTAGCTTTTGGGCACATGAAAATAGTTTATCGTATGATCGTATCGTACGTACCATATGTGTGTGCTGGTAATTGTATCGCTTAAACTAATGCACGAAGGCTGTATCTCGGCCAGTGAGTATTAACTGACTTTATTGGTGTATGAAAAGTCTCGAGTTTGTGATACTTTCTGGTTGCATGTTGTCAACCTTTGTCGTTGCACTGAGCTATTTTTGTTCTGTGTGTTATAGTAATAAACACGACAGACAATTCTACCATGGATCTTGATTGCCTTCAGTGCTTCGGTTATGCATTGGGATACCCTAGTCTTCTAACATATCCCAGATAACCCATGTAAACGTGGAAATGGCCGTTAAAATGGTTGTTTTGTCTTGATCATGTAGGATATGCATTAATTAATGAGTTGCCTGCAAGAGACACTGAAGGCACTTGTTTGATGTGGTGAAGGTTTTATGCAAATCAGAAGAAGACACTGGAGGTGAACCCTCGACATCCGCTGATCAAAGAACTGAAGCGGCGCGTTGATGACGCACAAGAAGATCAGACGACGAAAGACTTGGCGTACATCTTGTACGAGACGGCAACACTGCGGTCCGGCTATGTCCTGCCGGACACGGCCGACTTTGCCGGACGTGTTGAACGAATGCTGCGATTGAGCATGGATGTCGGGCTTGATGAAAAGGTATTCACAAGTCATCCTTTTCGTCATTGTTAGAATGTCATTCACCTGGTTTCCAAGATTGTGTGTCTCGGGAGATGCATTCTAAATAACATCAGATAACATGGAAAGACACATCGTACTATTCGTGATTAAAGCATACCATGTGGTTGTCTCTCTGTGCACTGTACTGGATTTCGCATCATTACAGCACTGACATTTCAGCCCGGCTAGAAAGTAATTGGAATTACATCAGCTGAATCTGCTAAAATGAATATTTCAACAGTTTGAGTCTGCCATTATGTGGTCCCAGTTCCTCCTGAAACCCATGGGGCAAATTCCTCCTCGTTTGTTCTTGACTGCATGTGACAACAAAGGTTTATTGATGTTCGCAGATTGAGGATGAGCCTGAAGAGGAGGAAGAAGAGGCAGAGGAGACGGAGGAGACTGAAGATACAGAGGAAAGTGAAGATACAGAGGAAAGTGAAGATGCTGAGAAAGAGGATGAGATATCAGACGAGGTAAGAAGTGAAGCACATTAGCATTGTGTAATGTTTTTTCTAGTATTTCTTTCATCTGTTTCATTAAGATTAATGCTAGTATTTGTCATTATTAGGCCACATCGCGGTATTACGTACTTAAATGCAGCCTATTGTTACATACTGAGTAGTGTGGTCTGTACGGAGATGGTGCACATTCTTGTCCTTGTTCTTGGCACTGAAGTACTGGTTTTTGTTTTGGTCCTTGAGGTGAAGTCCTTGAAAACGTCCTGTCATGTGATGCTTTTTCGTTCAAATTTGCATGGACATTGTTGCGACTTTTCCAGCGGGAACCGGTGGAAAATCAGTGATTACCTGCTTGCAGTATTTGTTTGATATGGCCTGTGATACTGTTGATTTGTTGGCATTACGCCTGTCTAATGTAAGTCCTTGTTTTGTCATTGACAGCCAGCTCCTGGTCCTTCTCCTTGGCACTCCAGTCCTTGTCCTGGTCTGTGAACTAAAGTCTTACGTCTTGTGACTTAGGTCGTTGTTAATGTCACTGGTGTACGTTTGTCTGCAGGCAACCGAACAGCACAGTCACGATGAGGAACTATGAACAACACGTGTGATTACTGACTCTCAATGACGCCCTGTGTGACATGGATGCTGACATTGACTGCACATACGCATGTGTTTTCCTGATGCCGACACACTCGTAGCGCTGCCAGCTGACTGTACAGAGAACTTCACGGCGTGGACTGATGAGTGGTTCTGTGAGCTGTGCCAATGTGGTTGTTCTCATATTTAGTTGAATTATAACATAATGTGTCTCTGTAGTTTTCATCGCTGTGTTAAGTGTTTAACGTTTTTGTCTTGTACAATTTGTTCTTTTTGTTCATTGATAAATCTAAGTGTAAATGGTAGCTTGTGAATATAGCATTCCTGAGTTGGGTACAGATGGCATTGAATACGAAATGTCTCCGGCAACCATGGCCATTACTGGGAGATACTGAGAAAATAGTTATGTGATATACTACTACTGTTTTATAGCCGGCATCCCCAGTTAAGAACTGGAGGTCTTTTTGGAGCATAGTTATAGTGCCCACATGCCCTTGCTGACGGCAGCTAGTGCTTTCGGATTAGGTAGAAGATGCACGAGCTCTCAACGGTGTTACCAGCACTATCTCCGTACCGTCATGTGATATATTGTAGATTTTAACAATCCCAATAAATATGCAGTAAATTGTTACAGTGTTTGTGTTGATGTTCTGTTGGCTGAATGATAAGCTTTGTCTAGTATTTGAATTAAACTGTTTTTGTAATAATATTGAGTCACATTAGCATTTCTAGATTTACTACGCTGCTTGAGATGACGTAGATCATTAACTTTTTACAATACTTGCATACAAACCATGTTTTAACAACTAACAAATCTAGGCCATCATCAATAATTTCTAGTGCAAAGATCACTTCAATAAACCTGCTCGTTCATAAAATTTTGTAAAGTATAAAAGTGTGATTTAAAAGAATGACAACATGAGGCTTCAAGGATTTTCATTGAAACGGAAACTACTAGACAAGGTATCATGTAGTGTGTGAGTTTTCCTGATGTGGCAGAGCATGAGACAGAACTAAAAGAAGGCAGTCAGGGATAGCATCTTTGCCCCCCACTGGTGCACCAGTGAGCCAGGCCCACCTATGAGCACCTGCCTAGTGTGGGTCCGGGGCTGTAAGTAAGTGGGTAAGTGTCAAGTAAGTAAGTGACAAAATTATAAAGCACTGAAATAGGTTCTCTCGTTTCCAGGCCGGATGTCGTAAGGGGCAACTAAACCTGGCTTTAGTTTTTGTGTATTTTGTGTTGTAGTACACTTCTGTTGATTGGTGAATGCATACTTACGTTGTGTTAGGTTTTGTTTTTCCATACCAGGCCAAGAGATTGACTTGGGGAACATCTCTGAAATGACCTATTTTGTGTCCAATGGAATGTAAAACCTTAACTTAATCAACCCATGTGCACCACCAGATGCAGCCAGCTATACACGACTGGTAGACTTTGCTAGGCTGTCACATCCAACTCCCGCCACTGAGGAATAGACATGATGCTAGACTATTATGCTCTCCTCTTCCGCTGAGGTATACACATGGTGTCAGGACTTTCTGCCACACGGACAGTTTGCCCCATGAACGTTTTGCCCCATGTGTGGACATTTCGCGCCATGGGCGATTCACCCATAGACGTTTTGCCCCATGGAGGTGGGGCATGTCCATGGGGCGAAATGCCTATGGGTGAATCTTCTATGGGGCAAAATGTCTAGTGTGGGGCGGATTGTCATCTACAAAAAGTACATAACATATTGCATTGTCAGAGGCGGACCGAGCCATGGCCATGGGTATGAGAAAATCTCATGAGGTTTGTCTGTACCACATGTCCAAAGAATGTCATCATAGTAATTTGTACCCCTCACGAAGTAATAACTGATTAAATTGTACATTTACTCTGAATAAAGTGAAAAATACAGATATCAGAAATATTGGGATTAGAACTAGTCAGGTTGGATAGGAGGGTCCCTCTGCCATCCTGTAGACAACAACTGGGCGATGATGATTGGTGGATAAGAGACAAGATTGACAGAACAGTTCTTAATTGTATTGTATACTACATAGTGCACATTGATAGACACACATGAGCAGTTCTTAACAGTTGGTTTAGGTTTAGGTTTGCCTTTAGGTTTAGTTTTGCTTTTTGTATGCATTTGCCATTTTGTTCTAGAGTTATTTGCTTTTATTGTATTAAGTTTAGTTTGTTGAGTACTAGCCAAGAGATTGGCTGGGAAGAACATCTCCAAAATGACCCTTTTTGTATCCAGTAGGTTGCAAAACAATCAGTCATAGATAGGGAGGGTATACTGAGCTGTTCTGGACATAAGGAATGAATTACACGGAACGTTCCAAGGAAGACGTAATAAAGTGGTGCCAAAAAGATCAAGTTTTGGTCTCTATTGAGAGGCTGGGGATACACGGTTTTGGAAAAACTGGATGAACATAAACTGGTTTCATTTCCGTTACCGACACTGATTACATTTCTGGGCCATTCCTGTGGACTTCCCGTTCTCATGTAGACTGCCTCTCCTGTGGATGTCGATCTCTAGGATGTAGGTTAATAGGCGAATACCATACACTATAAAGTTGTCCATCCATTGACAACTTTTTGTCCATGTTCGTTTAAATTTGTAAATTGTACTTACTGATTTGCAATCGTAGATCCAAGAAGGCAAAAGACCTCAAGATCACTAACATAGGTCGCTTCAAGCGTTACGTGGTCCAGCCTTCGTCTCTGATATAGCCATATTTGTGCTGAAAAGGGACGTTAAACTCCAACTAACTAACCGACTAACGTGGTCCAGCCTGTGCTCTCTTACACCATCTGAAGTTACATGTAGGGTACTGAGGGTAGTTTCGGTGGTGAAAACTGCTTTCAAGTATGGTACAAAAACTACAAACAATATAAGTGGTAGAAACAAGGTACTAGTAATACAAATGAACGCATAACAGATTGTTAATACAAAAAGTATGCGTGCAAAACCAGGGTTGTTTTTGGAGTATTAGGTAATTTCTGGTTTAAGTTCTGGTCTGGTACGATTATAAAGTATATATCCATGGCATTGGGGACCATTATATAAGTTACAACACTGTCTGGAGTGGAATACACGAGTGTAAAGAGCATCATGACCTACTTACTATGTTTCAGAGTTGGACGTTCAGTGGCTATAGGACTGTAGGCGAGTGCTGATAGCGTTTGGCTGATAGTTGAACCAGTGAACCAGAGTCGGTGATAAACCGTGTAGGCCCTGCCCTACAAGCTAAATGCAGTATCAGTTTACTACAAGACTGCAGATGTTGAAAAGTGTGTAGTATGCAAAGTTTTAACGTTTGGTCGGAATTTCAGATGCAGAGACTTTTGGGAAGTAGTAGCAATCATGCAGTGCAATGTTTAGTCAGATATATTTGTTGTTCATTTTGAAGTGCATGGAATGGTCGCAACTGCTGTTTGCAGACAACAGTGATCGACTACTCTCGCAGCACGTTCGCCCATGACGGACAAGGTTCAGTGAACATCACCGTGCAAAGATGTACACTGTGTCTCAAAAAAGTTCCCACATTTTAACTGTCTGTAACTTAGTCAAATCTTAACCGATTTTCAGAATTTTTGCACCACTGGAAAGCGTACGAAATTTGCTACAAAACCCATATGACAATACCCACCTCACCTTAGGTATGTTGCTACACTACCTTGGACTAAAAATTCAAATTTTCTGCAGATGTGGAAGAAAACGCAAACAGATTGATTCTTTAATCGCTCTTTGTTATTCATCCACAAATTTTGATACTTCGATGTTCAAAATAATGTAGCAAGTTTTTCTCCATACTGATTGTAAATAAGATTTTCCGTGTCACTGTTCTTTTGGTTATTTACTTATTACCATCAATTTGTGCCCGCACTGAAGAAAACGTGAAGACAGTTAATGATTTAGTCCTGAGTCAAGAGGACAAGCCGCAGACCCACAGGTCTGTTCGTGAGATATCACGAGAGACAGGTATTCTTCATCGGTCGTCTGTGTCCCAGATTATTTGCAAGCACTCGCATCTGAAATGTTTCAAGAGGCGCCGTGCACAGGAGCTGACAGGCGCGAACTGCGCTGCTCGCGTGAAGCACGCTAAGCTTCCATGCTTGAGAAGTTTCGCAATATGCCACTGACTTTGCTTTCTTTACGGACAAAAAGGTGTTCTCGGTCACTTCACCTGGCAATTTTAAACACCAAAAATATCAAAATTTGTGGATGAGTAACAAAGGCAGAGGCACTTAACAAATGTTTGCTTTTTCTTCAATATCTGCAGAAAATTTGAAGTTTTAATTTCCCAGGGTAGTGCAGCAACAATCGGTTAAGATATGACAAAGTTACAGACAGTTAAAAGGTGGGAACTTTTTTGAGACACAGTGTAGTTT
>Ga0056108_1000625_pt1 | contig 10475 bp, 6 predicted proteins | sample WorMetG1BERMUDA1_FD_83875 | JGI IMG/M metagenome (GOLD analysis project Ga0056108, IMG submission 83875) | Marine gutless worms symbiont microbial communities from Max Planck institute for Marine Microbiology, Germany - Inanidrilus... ... | reverse complement strand
TGGCAGCGTTACTGCACGGCATCTAGTAGTGGGCGTCAGCCAAACTTTGTGGCGTTGAACAGAGGGCGCCACCTATGTTTGGCAGGGCGACCATCAGGTTGGGCATTGGCCCACATTCTAGTTTTGATTTTGTTTTCTCAATACTAGTCAGGAGATTGGCTAGGAAGAGCGTCTCCAAAATGACCTATTTTGTGTCGAGTGTGATGTAAAACCTCAACGAGTCTGTAAGCCATGTGATTATATGAACTGACAGTGAACCAAGTGCTAGTACTTGGTTGACTGTCAGTTCATATATATCAGGTCGTGTCAGAGTGTCTGCACACACAGTGTGGTCATATGAATTGTTATGTAGAAGTATATACGGAAAAACTAGTCATAACTGTAGACTTTTTAAAAGTTTTATTCTAGCATTGTAGCTTGTTTCTTTTTCATCCGTCCAACTAGAGTAATGTCATCTCCCAGCCTTATGTGTTTCAACCGTGGCAACTTACATGTAACTAGAAGCCATACTCAAGGTCACACCGACTGCTTCAGCTTTTAGTAGATCATGTATTTTTGGCTCTCTGTTACTCTGTTACTTCCTTACTGTATTCAATCCAGGTATATAAGTTTTCAGCTGTGGTGCTGTAGCTGATTTCGCAAACTTCACTGTTAAAGCCAAATTCCATTACGCTAGCTAGTTCGGAGCTAGCTCCGAACATGTTCGGAGCTAGCTCCCAACTAGCTAGCATAATTTAATTTGGCTTTTACTTTTTCAGTCGGTCGACTACCGGTATACTTCTTATCCTCTGACTGAGAACTTTGACGAAAAATCTGTACTTTCCAACTTCACCCAGATCCATATCTGGACAGCATGCATGCCCAGTATTTAGGGTCAAAGCTATTTTCTCGCAACACCAGCTGTAGTGTTGTTAATTCTGATGTGCATTCTTCAGGTCTTGCTTTGACGAGTCGGACTTTTCGTGATGCAGTGATTACTCCAGTCCATGCACCACTGACGACAAATCTCACACTTGCATCTCATATTTTTCTGGAAAAGTGTTTAAATCATTTAGCCAAATCTCAGATCCCTATTTTTCCTCACATACCACATGTTTCAAATCACATCTCAAAATCTTTTATGAAAATGAATGTAAAAATAGATTTTCAATAGGAAGTTCACATAGCGATAGTTGATGCAATCTTGTTTTAGGCATACACACACACGACAGGCTTGGTACAGTCACAGTACATGCAATGTCGGTCAGTCAGTTGGTACAATGCAGTTTCGGCATTAAACTGCATCTGAAGCAGAATTGCTTCAACGGTTTATGCAGTCAGTTGTGCTCCATATGCCCTTACAATAGTGCCACATGTAGAGTTAAGATTTGCTCTGATTTAAATCCTTTTGAAATTGAATTGCAAATACTTCAAATCAGATCGTGACCTTTTAAATGGAATCTTTGTACTTTAAATTGAATTGCCAGATGTGTTCAAATTGTGTTTAAAATTCCAGTCGTGATTGGGATTTGGCCTTTATTGCTGTTCACCAACCTTTTGCCCAGTCTTGCACATTCGTCTGTTTGTCTGACCCCACGAAGTTTGGTGGCAGTTTCTATGGAGGAGTGATCACTGATTAGCACTATTGTTTGGGATCTGCTGTATCCGTTTGCACTGCAGAATAATGGTGCATAATGTGCTACGGCTAAGCACGAAAATTATTGGAAACTGCAAGCCCCGTATGGGCTCTGGTGCATAACGGCAATGCGTCCTTGATTCATTTGTTGATTTCGGCACTATATATGTATTGTTTGCTTGTTTACTTTGCTTCCCCCAGTTACTTCTTTTTATTCCTTACTTATCTACTTCTTTACTTACCTTTTGCTTTAAGAATAGGCCCGTTCCATTTCCAGGCTGTACGTCATCAGAGGTGACCAGTTGCTTCAGTTTATTTTGAGTTATAGTATTTTTGTGTTCCTGATGCATGGTTATTTTGCATTGTAGTAACTGTAGTTATTCCCATTAGCCTAGGTTTATTTTTTTGTGGTTGTTCTCTTGGTTTTGATGTTGTTTTCTCAGTACTAGTTAAGAGATTGGCTAGGAAGCGCATCTCCAAAATGGCCTGTTTTGTGTGTCGTTTCCGATATAGCCTTTTTTGTGCTGAAAAGGGACGTTAAACTCCAACCAACCAACCAACCTATTTTCTGTCGAGTGTGATGTAAAACCTTTACCAGTAACCAGTTGGAAATTGAGTTTTTTGCTCATCTTCTATTTTAAGGCGTATTTTATTGAAGTTCTGGAGCACGTTTTCAGTTGGGACCGCAGAGTATTCCTATACTTTACAATGAAACGCCCCTTCCCCCCTCAAAATTGCCCCTTCTCGTGGGGGGATCTGGACCTGCATCGAATATATGGTTCCTTGGGCCCACCCAGTCCTCAACCCAAACGGCATCTCGATCGGTCCAGCCGTTTTTGCAGAGCTCACTAGTGTGATAGACCGACAGACCACGCTACTGGGTCGGTAACAATAGGCCGCATCTACGTACGTAGTACTGCGACGCGGCGTAAAAATGATTGTCTGTCGTTCTGGCTGCAGCTGGTGAGGACGACCGTAGCTACAGCTTTTCACTCCGCTCGATGCTGGACGATCCAAGGTTGTGGTCAATGTTGACTCACCCTCGCCCTCGTGGTAGGCCTGTTTGATGAGGCAGCGTGTTGGGTTTACCGACCTGTGTGTCCGTCTGTCTGTGTCCCGCTGTTCGTACGTCTGTCCGGTCGTGTATTGATCACTCGGTGTTGGTACGGTAATCTTTCAGTCGTGGTGTCTTCCTCTGTCGGTCGGTCGGCGGCCCGGCCCCACGTAGCCGCACGGCCCCGGCCCCGGCCCTGGCCCGGCTGGGCGTCTTGTCGCCATGGCGGCGTCCTACTGTGACGTTTCACCTTTGCTCCGTCCGTCTGTCCGTCTCTCTGTCCGCCTGTCTCTGTCTCTGTCGTGCTCTGTCTGCCTGCCCGTCTGTGTGTATGTTGTCGTCGTGGCCGCTATTGATCTTACTCACTACTGCCTCCGCCGCAGCGGCTGCTGCTGCTGCTGCTGCTGGCACGCCTTCGCCAGTACCGTGGAGATAGTACAGTAGTAACACTATTTTGCCGGTCTTCGAGCGACGCCAGAACTGTTACGATACTCTGCGCGCACCATGCTGCCTCGCGGACTTACCAAATTTCCCCTGGTCACGTGATAACCAGTCTCCTGTGTAAATAATTGACCAGTGTGTACTGTAATTATAACCGTCAACACCTCCGTTAGGTGGTTTCGTCTCGTTTGTTCCTCTTCTTGTTCCGAAGGAGAACCTTTTGGGATAAGTTGGACGGGTTTCATGGTCTGATTCTGGTTGCCCTTGCTGTCTGTCACCCAGCCCAGCTATTCGTGTACTGTATTGTCCTGTGGTCAGTGAGTTTTCCCCGGCATTTTGCTACGTGTGCAGGAATTAAAATGTATGAACAGCGTTAAGTATTTGTTGTATTATTGGTATATCTGATAATGATGAGGATCTTCACCGACAGACTTAACAGCTAATTTCTAGCAAAGCAGTATTGAATATCCTGTCATGCCTCAAACGCATTGCTACACCACCGTATGAAGTATTATTGACAGAAAAAAACAGCAACAACCTGAAACATGTATTATGATTAATGATATATCACAACGTAGTGTAGTAACGTGATTCAGGTGTGGTGGGACGTTTGACTGTTACTTTGTACCACCTTACTCCGTTCGTTTTTGCATGGCCGCTGTCAACAAGGCGGTTGAGTAGTGGTATCCTAGTCATCGGGGTCTGCACATTGGTAGTTCCCGTCAGTCAGACGTGCAACAGGTGCTAAGAGTAGACAAGTCAGAGCTCAACTAGATTTCTTCACATGTTTGGGCATCCGCTGTGGTTCCATAGTGGAGACGTTTTGATGGCTTACCCTGGTTTGGTAGGCAGCTGTTAGCTGAATTGCATCTGTCAGCAAATGCACGTCAAATTAATGACCAGTTAACCATATTGGCAGCTGGTTTTGCAAGTCAGAAAACGAGTTTTTTGTTTATTTTATTATGGCCGCCCTGTGTTTTTCTATTTCGTTCTTGTGTTGTTGCTTTTGTTGTGGTAGGTCTAGTTTCTTCAGTACTAAGCCAAGAGACTGTGTGGGAAGAACGTCTCCAAAATGACCTGTTTTGTGTTGAGTGGGACGTAGAACCATAACTCACTTAATCAGTGTCGAATGATAACATTTCCGTTGACCTTGAGTGACCTAGTACAACTCCAAATGGCCACAATTTGCTAATTTTCTATCGCCTTTTCTTTCTTTGGAAAGGAATGAAGATAGACTTCGGATTTGGCACATGGATTGAGCTAGGTGACTGCCAGCCTAAGCAGGCATGACAGATTACCCACAAAATGGTCGTGGTCTGGCTCACGTTACGCCTTTAATAATATCTGGAGAATGTTGTTGTGAGATAAAGAGACACGTTGACTACAGGCCACTGTTAGGAAGTGACGTACAGCCTGTCGAACGGTGCTATTTCCAGTGACCGCGATTGACCGTCGAGGTTGTTTCACCAGATTGCAAACGTTTTACTGCTCGCAACTTCCTGTACAGTTAAACCCCGTTTACACGCTACAATCGGTTTGACAAACACGGTTTGACAACCGGTTGAATGTTTGTATACACGATACAGCCGGGTTTGACAACCGGTTGTATCGTGTAAACGGGGCTTAACGCAGCGCGTGACTACTGCTGGCGACGACGCGCGATCTCTTTGCGATGTCTTCAGTTTCGTGTTACGATTCCTCTCGTCTCGCCCGCAGACAGTCGGGTCGGACTCGTGTCGTCATGACGACGGGTGCAGTCGCTGCAGCCGATGGCTGTGATGATGGTGTGTGTTGTGATGGTGGCCTGGGTCTGCCCTGTGTGTGTGTGTGTGCACCGTGTTTTGCTCGTTGGTTGTAGTCACTTGCTATAGCCTCGCTGCTCGCGCGCACGAGCACCTAGTCCCTGTTTACGCGCGCGCCGCGGCGCCTGGATGGTATCAGGTGGATTGAGCGGCGGCGGCGTTGTCGGGGTCGCCGCGTCTGCACGCCGTGTGACGGTGTGGGGAGAAGTACTTGGATGTGGCGCGGTTACTCGGTTGAATTCGCCGGTCGCTGTCCTGTGATTCACAAGGCTCTTAACAGCCTGTCACCACGGTGCCTCATGGGCGACTTCCGGCTCGTATTACTGCCACAGGTCGCCGTCAACTCCAGATCGTGTTTTATCCTTAGAACATCTTCACGTCTTGGTGATCGTGCATTCGCTGTCACCAGACCACGAGTTTGGAACAGTCTTCACTTTCATATCCGTCAACCTAACTTGACATTACGACAGCTTTACCGACCACTGAAGAGGCATTTTTCATCGAGACTCCAGCGCGTAGTGATTGATGCTTTTAGCGCGCTGACTATGTACCTAGAGCTCGGTTAGTACCGGGATGGGTAAGCGTCTGCTGGCGGTTAAAGTAACCAGAGCTGTGTGTAGCCAGCGATTGAGGTCAACTCGGCATGGTTAGACGCAGTATGGGCGAAAGTTGGGGAGTAAAATGCTATCAATTATCCGTGGTCTCGCAGTGTCATGAAAACGGATACTGCTGCTGTTCGTCCATGCGAGACACGGTTTCTACCGGGTACTTTACTTTTTTAAAGCCGACAGTGATAAACTAATGTGTAGTTTTTTTGTCGGACAAGAGATGTGTAATGACGTTGCAAGTAGCCGAATTCTATGTTGTAAATTCGTTAATGTTTTCAGTGTCGTAAAAATAATCATACTACTATATTGAACCCAGAGATGAGTTCAGGAATGTGTGAGGGACGCTGCAGAGGCCTCAGCAGCGATGCATATGCCATGAGTCACTTATTTGCCGTTAACTTGGCGCTGCTGCTGCGACCGTCCAACGATATTTACGCAGCGGCGGCGTTGTGCCAGTCTATACAGCCCGAGCGCGGAAGTGACAGTGGTCCAGCCTGCTGAATGTGACCAGAGCACACAGCACGATTAACCCCTAGACGGGTCTAGGGGCGATGCCCCCAGTGATTTTTAATTGGTAGAATTCGATGTCTGTGAACAGTCTACACTGTACAGTACGGGTGTCACGTGGGTGGTCCCCGCGTGGTCACCGGCTGCTGACAGGTGTTGTTGGCCTGGACCGTGGCTGCTCGGCTCTGCCGTGACGATACACGATACACGGCCGCCGCCGCCGCCGCAGCTGTTGCGCTCGTGCTGTGCCGCGTGCGTACATCGTCTCGCTGTACTTGTACACTGTACACGCGTGTACGGTGTACACGCCGGTCCGTATATGGGACAACAGCGGCGTGCAGAGCCGGGTTCTTTGCCGCGAAGAGGCCGGCCGAATGATTGACATGTCGTCGTAACGGTCGGCTCGGTTGACGTGCAGTTGGTTGCAGACGCGACATACACTGTTGTGGTAATTCTCTCTGTCCGCATCAGAGTACCGCCATCCCGTTCGTCCTGCTGGTGGATTGGACTGTGGCGTCAAACTCTTTTGTTTCCTAGTAACCCCCGTCGCTGTCGATTACGACGACCTTCACCAAATTCCGACCGGACCGCGACGCCAGATACCGCTAAGCCGTTAAAAATCGCGATTTCTTACCGACATCTTGCTGTATCTAAGTGTTCTGTGAACTTGTGATACAGTTTCGTTTCATAGTGCATTCAGTGTTATTTTGTTTGTCGTTCGTTACTTGTCCCAGCCTCCCACGTCTGCAGTAGTCAGTCACTGTATTGTTACATTAACAAGAATGCTGTCAGTTACGCATTATTGTAGACCTAATTGTTATTTGTTAAAGTGGTGTTAAATAAATGCGGTGCTTTTTGTCACTATCTGAAGGCTTGTTTTCCATTTTTTCCCAATAATATTACATATGTTTGTAATGTAAATATAATAGCAGGATAATTACAGCTTATTGTAACACGTATATGGCAGCAATAACAGAAGTCAAATATATACTGAAAATATATCGATAATATCAAAACTATCATATATTTTCGACATTTTTGAAATTGATGTCTTTCAATCCTGTTTATACGGAGTACTTTGCTGATATTTACTAATAGTCCAACAACGAGGTGGAACTATTTCTATACAGCTCTTATTGTGGTGAGATCTGTCTCTGTCTGTGTCATGACGCTATGTTGTTTTGCGAAAACAGCTGAACGAATTGAGATGCTGAATTCATAACAACTTTTAATGAATTTTGAAATTCGATAAAATTTGTGGATTTTTGCAAAATTTCCAAAAGAGGTGACATATTGTCAGTATTTAGATACCGTGGCGGTTTTAAATGCACATAATGTGATTACTGTTTTTTTTTGCTGACTGAGTCGTTTTGACGTGTTTTTTTCTTTGGTTTCTCTGCACTGCATCTGTCAGCGTGCCTAATATTGGTCTGTCGTTGTGTGTTTGTTCTCAGCGCGTCTGACAAAAACTGCATGCAGCCTGCACGTACTGCGGAGGAGCGGATCAGATAGATAAGCAGCACAACTGCGCGGCGTACGTCGAGGAGGAATTCGCTGCACGCACACCGCACTTTCCTGTGGTGTGATACACCTGTTGTGATGAGAAGGCACTAGGGGCAGCGTTCTGCCAATGATTGCTGGATACTCGACAAATGGTAAGCCGCTTTCTCCACCAGTTCACCACCTCCGTGTTAACGGCTGTGTTCCAGGTAAACCTGGGTTGGCTGGTTGCCGCATTGGCTGTCTTCGTGCAGCTGTGCCAGAAGAGAACCTTCGTTTGGGGGCAGTTGGCACGAGTATTTTTACAGGCTGTTGGTAACAATACTGGGAAACAGATGAAACCCGGTCCGGATTTTAGACCCGTGACCCGACCCGACCCGGTCGTTGAGCGTTGTGAAACAAATCCTCGACAGTGGCTTGATAGCAGTATCAGTTAAGGCCAAATTCCAGATCGCGAGCTGGTCTGCAACCTGCTAGCAAGCTGCCAGAGAGCTGGACAGCATAATGGAATTTGGCCTATCACATGCTATCCAGTGTGCTAGCAGGTCTGTGACCAGTTCACGAGCTGGTCTGCGAGCTGCCAGCGAGCAGGATAGCACCTGATAGGCCACATTCCATTATGCTGTCCAGCTCGCTAGCAGATGGCAGACCAGTTGGATAGCGTAATGGAATTTGGCCTTTACCTGTCAGGAAACTGAAACCGTTTAGTGGCCTGATTTACAGCATCAGTAGATTGTCAGAATCTGTACTTTTACAGTAGACGGCATGAAATTATGCAGATAGTAGTTTGTGGAGATGATGTTATTCTGTAGAAACAACGTCACGAAACTCAAAACCCAGTCTGACACACTGACCCGTGACCCGACCCGACCTGATCTTTGACCCGATGGCCCAGAGACCCGGTTCCTTCTCTGCTGTGAAGTGAACGGCGTGTCTACCGACAGAAGAAAGAACCTTTGTTCAGAGCTGGTTTAGTACCTGGATGGACACGGTGCCTGTAGTAATCCTGTTCCTATAGGAAACAACCAGCATGACCGTGATTGAGCAACTATGGGCAAGTGAGCTTGTTCATCAAAGCCACGGGTAGTACCGGTATTAACACTGCTGCGGTCATCTGAGCTATGTTAAGCAGCGTAAATCCCGTATACCTGTACCTGTAGAACGCATCTGCCCACTACTCTGAATCGTCGCGGACAGTGTGGTATTGGCATTGGAGAGCCGGCGTTAAAGGATCACTGCCTTTCTCTCAGAACTCCGCTGGTAGATGAGGCAAGCAAGGATTAGACCGTTTTCCGCGGTTACGTCCGTGCCTTTTCTTTCCTTCACTGCGTTGACACTGTTTGGTGATAGGAGGGGCCGTCCGTCCAGTCCGTAAAAACCGGAACGTTGGAAGGAAGAGAACGAACCAGCTTACCCGTGTTGTTCTGGAAAATGGTCGTAAAACGGGCGTAGTGTACAGTACGGCTGACCGTTTGCTGAAATAAATTCATGCTATGTGCTAAAATAAATACATATGGTTGCCCGTAGGGGCCATGCGTGCAGAAAATAAAAATTATGTTTGGGCCAGAGATACTAAGTCTGACCCAGAGATAGTATTTCTCGGAGCCAGAGATACTACGATAGAGATAACTATGTATGGGCCAGAGATAATATCTCTGGCTCGGAGAAACTATCTGTGGCCCAGACTTAGTATCTCTGCCCAGGCGTAGTTATCTCTGGGCCATAGATAATGAATTTTACGTGCACTGCCCCCTGTGGGCCACCATAAATAAGTGACTGACCACTGACCATTGTTCGAAATTTGTTTAGTGATGCAAAATTTCTTGTGGACTGAATGGTCTTGTGATGTAAGTAGTTGTTTACCTCTGAACTCTAGCATGATGTGACTGTTCATCTGATGCAGATGCTTGCAGTTTCATTTTCATATACTATCTATTATGTGTCTCTGTTATGAGGTCCATTTTGCTCTCCTTTTACAGTAACTTGCTTTTCAGTATACAACAGTTAGTTAATTATGCTTTGTGTGTAATTCTGTTCGCGCATGACTGTTGGTAGTGTATAATTTCGAGGATAAATAAGTCTTCGTTAGAGATGATGTGTTTGCTGCTCACTTCTGTAATGAACTGTATGATGACTGCAGTGTCTAGTTACACTATTGTCGTTATGGTGCAGAAACTAGTTCAGGCGCGGTGAAGTGTGTGGCATTTATTTTGTTTCTTCCTGTGTCTGGTAGATAGAATTTCTTCCAAGGCTGAAGTCCCGATATCTCTGATTAACATTTTACTGGTGACCCGTTTTTGATCAGACGCAGTTCGTCATATGGCTGACAAATATAAATTTGCAGGCACACGCGCATATTGTATTTACTGCAGACATGCAGACTTTTGACAGCTGACTTTATTTACCTTTATGTAGTGCCGCTGTCAAAGGACGGTAAGTTTTAGTGCTTGTTATGGTCGCCCTATTTAATAGGGCAGACCATCATCCTAATCTCAGCGGTCGGACATTGGATGTCTACCATACTTCCACACATGGTGTGATCTTAGTGCAAATTTAGAGTGCAGGTCTGAAATGTGCTGCACGCGGCTCTCAGAAAATACAGGACGCAAAAAAGTTGCCAAAAATCGCCATCTCGGCACCATCGCACAACTTTGTCGGGCTATATCTTCTCTACTAAGGCATGTATCGACAATCGGAAAAAAAATTGTTAAGCACCAATATGTTCTCCACATGTCCTCATATTATGGTGAACTTTGGCCCACTAGCGGCTGAGATCGGTTCAACCGTTTGGGGCACCCCTGCAAATTTCAGCTGGTTTCGCGTCTTGGCAGCGTTAATGCACGGCATCTAGTAGTGGGCGTCAGCTAAACTTTGCGGCGTTGAACAGAGGGCGCCACCTATGTTCGGCAGGGCGACCGTCACGTTGGGCATTGGCCCACATTCTAGTT
>Ga0056108_1000624_pt1 | contig 10478 bp, 6 predicted proteins | sample WorMetG1BERMUDA1_FD_83875 | JGI IMG/M metagenome (GOLD analysis project Ga0056108, IMG submission 83875) | Marine gutless worms symbiont microbial communities from Max Planck institute for Marine Microbiology, Germany - Inanidrilus... ... | reverse complement strand
TGGCAGCGTTACTGCATGGCATCTAGTAGTGGGCGTCAGCCAAACTTTGCGGCATTGAACAGAGGGCGCCACCTATGTTCGGCAGGGCGACCATCAGGTTGGGCATTGGCCCACATTCTAGTTAAGTTGCTCAAATTCTGCTGTAGCCATCCATCCATCTCAGGTTTGCATCATTCACCAAAACTCTGCGGTTTAGTTTTACTGTTGCAAAATGGAAATCCGCAGGTATTCAGAAATAATGTGCATGCAACTGACCATTTGCTATTTGACCATTTGACCAAATGCAAGATCTTTGTGAAAATGCAACGAGGAATAGAATAGAGCCCATTTGGAAATAATCGGCAGCATAAAGCGAAAAACTCTGGTGTGTGAGTAACATGTAAAAAGTGTCGATCAGAAATACAAGAAATTCCAAATCCAGGTCAATTGCCATGTGTCTTTAAGGGTGGTCAAATGTGTGCAATTTGTTCATCAGCTGTTCTTCCAAAAGGAGCTACTTACCTTTTGTATTCTGTTGGCTAATCACAGTCACCACACTGGCACACTGCTGACTACTAATACTTAGTAAACATTCTGAGACATGTCGTTTATAAATTCCAAGCATCTGTGAAATGAATGACATGTGTGGGGCCCACCATCGTGCTTTGTGTCAGTGACAGTGCCTTCAATATGACCAAAGATGTGCAAACTGTTGCCGATTGATAACCTTGTCATCATAACATTTGGTTGTTGTGGTTCAGCTGTGCACACCATCACATGTGGTTGAATCTGCTGTCAGCCAATGTTGAAGCTGATGATTTGGCAATGACTTTTTTTGAAAGTGTGACAATTCGGGCTATCATCATATTTGCAATCCTGGTTGCAATTAATATTTTACCTGCATTATAGCATAGGCTGCATAACATCTTTGCCACCAACTGGCAGCTGTACCAAACTGCACTGCAGTGCAGTTTCAGCATTTGTGCAAGTGATACGAGTGAACAAACTGACAAAATAACAAATATGGCATGCTCAGGATGTTCTAAAGTCTAAACTAAAATGAAAACCTAGTCACAATGTGTCACATTAAAAAAATAAACTCCATAAAAATCATATGTATCGAAAATATCGAAAAAATCCGACATTTTCAAACAAAAATATCCGATATATATAAATGATACATATTGGCGATATCAAGCCAACCCTGCGAGAATAGTTTCATTTATGTGCCCTGGCCTACTGATTCCTTAATGGCACACTGCCATCATATGTAGATGAGACTCTACATCAAAGTCTGATGCTGAATCATGTCAAGTCTCTGGTACATCTTATACATCTTCAGTACTCTTACTATCAATATCAACAATAACGTTTAGTAACACAGAATGTCCAGTAGCTACGACGAGGGCATGGAATGCCAGTGACTAAAAGAGCCTCTTCAACATACAAGCTGTTTTGAGCAAAATGATAACTCTGCTTTTCAGAACATTTGTATAACGATCACACAACATGCAACAGTTTCCCTATGCACATATGCAATGACTGTCACATAATACTTCAGCAGTGATTTTGTGACAGTGTCAATATAATCTCATATAATCTCTGCATTTATAATAAAAATAATAATAATAATGGAACCAACTTGTGCATAGCAGCAACAGCTTCACGGTTCTTCACCAAGTCAAGTCCAAAAGACAGCGAAAATCGACGGGCAAGCTCCTGCATGGAATACATCAAACATCCATTCAAAAACAGATAAAACTAGAATATGGGCCAATGCCCAACGTGATGGCAGCCCTGCCGAATATAGGTGATGCCCTCTGTTCAACGCTGCAAAGTTTGCCCAGTACTACATTGCCGTGCAGTAATGCGGCTAAAACGCAAAACCTGCTGAAATTACCTGGGATGCCCCAAACTAACGAACCGCTCTCAGCCACTACTGGGCCAAAGTTCACCATATTGTAATGACATGTGGGGAGATATTGCTGTGTAACAAGTTTTTGCCGATTTTCGATACGTGCCTTAGTTGAGAAGATATAGCCCGATAAAGTTGTGCGATGGTGCCCAGATGGCGATTTTTTTGCGTCCTGTATTTTCACCGAGCTGCGTACAGCAATGTTTCAGACCTGCATCCTAAACTGCACTAAGGCCACACCATGTGTGGAAGTATGGAAGACAGACCTGCATCCTAAATTGCACTAAGGCCACACCATGCGTGGAAGTATGGAAAACATCCAATCTGCGACAGCTGAGATTAGGCAAGGAAAAAAAGAAGAAGTAACCACAGGACAAAAATATAACGTCCACAGCTGCTACGCAGGGCGGCCATAATGACACTAATCTGATAGTGCTTCTAAACAGACAAAACAAGAAAGCCCCGCAAGGGGGCTGCAGTCATCGCCACCAGGATGCACAACTTCGCTAATTGTCGGAAGTTCAAAAGCCCCATGACCTTGACCTTGGATCGGGTCAAGGTCACATCAACATACCCATCACGTGTAGGACTACCAGCGTACCCAACCATGTGACTGTAGCATCCAACAGTACCGAATTATGTGGCCATTTGAATGTCGTGAAATATCAACATTCCATGAAGTTTGAGCTGTAGTTATACCTTTCCTAGAAGGAAATTCGAAAATCGGGCTCCGATAAGCTGTACAACAGGTGCCATACTATCAATGTCAACCATCAGTTTTGAGCTGCACGCAAAAGTGGCGGAGGAAATAGACCTGGAAATGTGCATTTATGGGCAACTGTCAGAAGTTCAAATGGTCAGTGACCCTGACCTTGGATCGGGTCAAGGTCACATCAACATACACATTACGTGTAGGACTACTAGCGTGCCAAAGCACGTGACTGTATAGCATCACGCACTACGGAAATATGGCCATTTGAATTTCATAAATATCGACAATCGGCGAAGTTTGAACTCTCGTGATAGCTTTCCTAGGAGGAAATTCAAAAATCGGACTGGCAAGCTGTAGACTAGGTCCCGTACTATGACTACCAACCATCAGTTTTGAGCTCCGTGCGAAAGTGGCAGAGGAGATAGACCTAGAAATGTGCAGTTATGGGCAATTGTCGGAAGTTCAAATGCTCCGTGACCTTGACCTTGGATGGGGTCAAGGTCACATAAGCATACACAGTGCGTGTAGTACTAGCAGCTTGACAAACCATGTGACTGTAGCGTCACGCACTACCGAAATATGGCTATTTGCACATCGTGAAATATCGACATTGGACGAAGTTTAACTCTCGTGATAGCTTTCCTAGAATGAAATTCAAAAATCGGGCTCCGACAACCTGTAGCCCAGGTCCCATAATATGACCACCAACCATGAGTTTTGAGCTCCATGCCAAAACGGCGGAGGAGATAGACCTAGAAAAGTGCACTTTTCGCAACTTCGGAAACTCCATGACCTTGACCTTAGATCGGGTCGAGGTCATACTGTTGAGCATAAGTGGTTGAGGTCTACCGACACACCACAATAAATGGAAATCGGAAAAACTTTTTGTGGACGTACGTACGGACGGACGGTCGTATGGATACACCTGAGTTCCAATCTACTAGGTCATCGGTAGGCGATGAGCTAAAAATAGTTATAACTATTTGTTGTCTGTCATATAAATATGACAGACAACATCAGTTTTAATGGCTTCTTTTCCAGGACAACCTGGGTAAGCCGGCACCAGAAAGGTCAAACCAATCTGGATTTTAATGAAGCAAGAGAAAATAGACAATACTGTTTAAGATATCATGTTAGCCGTACGCTCATGCGACAACCTTGATGGAGAGAAAACTCTCCGAGCTGTGGTCGACTACGTGCTGCTCCTCCTGAAGTTCTCGGTACAACTGAGTCAGACTGGCTGCCAATGTCTTTGCAGTGTGAACTTTGTTGATCTCGCGAGCTTTGCCCAATGTAGCTTTGATGATATCACCGTAATCGTTGTAGAACTAATTTCATCACACATTCAGTAAAGTATAAAGACCAGAAAACAAGGTTATGTCAGAAATGAACTTGAAAACTGGTCATCAGAAATAGTACTCTGATACTTGAGAAAATAGTAAACATTGCAGTTCATTTGACATCATGTGACAATGTTTTAACAGTGTTCATACATTTTACCTACGAGTGTACAATGCCAGTGTATAAGACAGAATGAGGATAAATGAAATTAATAAAATCAAGCATGTACAATGAATATGATGCACCATTTGAGATAATTTCAGATTACACTAATACACAATATTGTAACAGAGCAATCAGTTAACTGAACATAGCCTTAGAAATAGTTCTTGCTGGAAAATACTTTCATACACTTCTTATATGATTCATTCGCATGGCTGTTTGTTATCCAAGTATTTTTTCAATCCTGCATCAAGATTTAAATTACATCACATCAAACAGTACGTAAGTAAGTGAGCTTCTAAGGCGCATGAAAACAGTCACAATGCGCCACGGTCAACTACAGACTAATATGTGTCTTTTAGGGCTTGCTTGAAATGTCTGTAGCTCACGTCCTGCTGCAGATATGATAGCAAGACATTTCACACACGAGGACCAGCAGCAGAGAAATTTCTATCATCGAAGCCATTACGCGTGTGTGGAATGGCGCATATCCTCTCAAACACAGATCAAAGCTGAGGACGGCCAGTGACGACAGTAAGCTGTATGTCGGAAGTCAGATATGTCGGTGTTTGTCCAGCCAACCACTGGTGCACTAGGCACGAAGCCTAACTCCACTCTTTGACAAATGGGAAGCCAGTGCAAATTCTGGCAAGAAATGTCGACAGGAAGGGCAACCAGCCTGTGAAATCTCAGGGTCGCTTTTGGGAACCCTGCTTAACATGGAGTAACACAGATTGGCTAAACAAAACTTAAGAGTAGTAAGCTTAGCACCTTCATGTAGTACTTGAACATATCAGTGGCACACTTGATCTTGATTATGTTGTAGACAATCAGCTTGCAGAATGATGCCAGAAAGTTTCTTCGCTTGTGCAGCTCCTCAATCTTCTTGTTCTCATCCATACCATCTAGTACACAGTCAGCATATCTTCCGCTAACTACATCCACACAGCAGCAATGTAGTAATAGTAATGTCACAACCCTAAATCGGAACACAGCTTGACGAAGTTTGGAAAAAAGGACAAATTCAACAGATAACCAGACACAGAGTGAATACAAGCATTCACTGACATTTCGCGTTCGGCACTGTCATAGCAACGCAACCCGTGCACCGACTGCAAATCCGCCCAATAGTGCACAACTAGAGGGCACCCCCTGCCATTCCCTCAACTTACATCTGGGTCCGTGCAGTAGAAAATAAAGTAACACTAATACTGCAGTTCGCTGAGCGAAGTCGCCACACTGCTACTGGAATTCATGTGCCATATGGAATCACACAGTGTTACCTGCCACCTGGCAGAGGTGACATTCCAGCTTATACCCCAGCTGAGCTGGTACTCGATTTTGCGACCCCGGACGGACGCAAGGCTGAGTTGACCTAGTTGGCTGGTTATGTACCGTGATGATATACCCCCCAAAGACAGTCACCCATCCAAGTACTAACCGGGCCTGCCATAGGGTAACTTGTGCGATGAACGATGCTAGCCACTACGCCACGGCACCAATTGTGAGAATTGAGAATGCAGTGAGGGACAGACAGACAGACAGACGGCCGTGAGCACTATACATTTCGCCTCGGCTACACCTTATATGGAATGCAATGACATTAATTTTCACCATCATTGACAAACAAAAACAACAACACACACCGAATAACTTTAATGCGTTTTATCCAGATATGGCTGAGTAAGCTGGTAGTCCTGCACAGGTTGTTTGGAGATGACTGAAGTGATAGTTAAAACAAACTGGATGCCAGATATTCTTCCCGATACCCAAGCAACAGTGCCAAATCATTGAAAGCATAAAAAGCAAACACTAGCTTACAAAATCTAGAAATGCCACTTGACACTAAATGTAGAAAATCAGTAGCGGAAAAGGGAATTCGTACCATCATCGTCTTCAATGAAGACCTTGTCATTGAGGAAACGCGTTAGCCTCAGCTGGAGTTCTTTGCCGGCATCAAAGACGAGTGGCTCTAACTGTGGAGAAGTCTGTTTGATGCTGTGACTGAAGATTATGAGCATGTCACAGACACACAGGTAAGCCTGACACACGCACACAGCCAGTATCACATGTAAACGACATAATTCCTGTAACCCCAATAACACGACTGTACAATGTCTCACCAGTGTTACTGGTTAACACCCCTGACACACATTATGCTTTCAGTGCTTTGACGCCGTTGGTTGGACAGCAGGAAGGGCATCCGGCCCGTAAAAAAATATGGGGGGATGGTGAAGGTGGGCACTGGTTAGTCCGGATGGAGTGGCACCCAGCCGGTTGGTCAGTGTGTCTGCCTCTGTTAATCTCCCCTTGCACCATAAAGTCCAGAAGTTCTCTTCTAGGACATGGCTCATCCGGGCAGTCCCGGAAAAAGGGCCGTAAAACGGTTGTGTGTGTGTGTGTGCATCAATATGCCAGAAGAAGACATCCAATCCAATGTAAGTGTGCACCACTATAGTAGCGTAACGCTATGCTTCGTTAACATCTGCCAGAAAGGTCAGTTCTGAGCTGCCTCCATCTTCTGGCAGCTCCATGCCAAATGAGGGCAGGTAGCTGCAAACATTTCGAATCCAGGTGGAGTGTGGCCTCCCTGGGGTCTTCTCCAGTTATCTGGTGGCTGCGCAAACAAAATTTGATTGGTGTCAGCCAACCCGTTCATTCAAGCGACATGTCCAAACAGAGAGAGTTGGCGGGACTCGACAACAGATGAAAGTGGAGGTTCTCGAGTCATTTGGCTCAAGAACACATGGACAACACAAAATCAGTGGCAACTGGCTAAGCTAGACAAGCCTGGTTGGTTCATTGGTTCACTAGGATTTAATGGCACTTTCAACACAATTCAGGTAATAATATGCCTTAAGAGTTATAGTTTTTGCACACTGTTGGTTGGGTGTCAGGAAGAGCATCCTGCCTGTAAAAAATCGAGTGATGAGGTGCTGCCAAGGTTATCTGTCTGGAGCGAGATGCAAACGATTTGCATATGGCCCAGGTGATGCCACTGCCACCCCATCATCTCCTGCTTAATTAAAATCCAGATTAGTTTAACCTTTCCCTGTGATGGCCAACCCAGGTTGTCCTGAAAAGGAGGCCATTAAATGGGCGTCTGTCTGTCTAAGGGTTAAAATTTATCATATAAATTTAAACTAATGACAAAATGCATAACATTTTTGCAAGACAGGTGTCTAAAGAGTTCATCAGTGTTACTGTGAGAACAGTATTTATGTGGACAATGAGTGACCATAATTGTACGCTCTGTCAGTATGTGTTTTACAGTCAGTAACTTGTTACAATTATTACATTCTGGAAAGTCTTGATGATCAACCACATAAGAATGAGTTATAGTAGTGTGCCCAATCCATAATCTATTATGTATGATTTGCTCATTATGGCCACCCTGCGTAGCAGATGCAAACATTATATTTTTTGTCCTGTTTCTTTCTTTTTTTCATCGCCTAATCTCATCGGTCAAAGAATGGATGTCTACCATACTTCGACACATGATGTGGTCCTAGTGCGAATTTAGAATGCAGGTCAGAAATGTGCTGCACGCGGCTCACTGGAAATGCAGGACCCAAAAAATCGCCAAAAATAGGCCATCTGGGCACCATCGCACAACTTTGTCGGGCCATATCTTCGCAACTAAGGCACGTATCGACAATCAGAAAAAAAACTTGTTAAGCAGCAATATCTCCTCCACAGGTCCCCACAATATGGTGAACTTTGGCCCACTAGTGGCTGAGATCGGTCCGGCAGTTTGGGGCACCCCAGCTAATACGGGTGTTGCATCTTGGCAGCTTACTGCACGGCACTACAGTATCGGGCGTCAGCGAAACTTTGCCGTGTTCAACAGAGGGCGCCACCTATATTCGGCATGGTGGCAATCACGTTGGGCATCGGCCCACATTCTAGTTACAGTCTAAATTTGACAGGAATCAGAGGGTAGCTTTAGTGACAAACCCGGCCAGTAAAAAATTAGGTCCCAATGTTAAATGGCAACTGGCTAAGCTAGATAACCCCTGAACCACACCACAAGCGTTTTACAGCCTTTTTTCCGGGACCACCCGGGTGAGGCGGTGCCAGAAGAGAACTTCTGGACTTTATGGTGCAAGGGAAGATTAACAGAGGCAGACACACCGACCATCTGGCTGGGCGCCACTCCATCCGGTGTAAGCAGTGCCCACCTCCACCATCCCCCATATTTTTACAGGCCGGATGCCCTTCCTGCCGCTCAACCAACAGTGTCAAAGCACTGAAGGCAAATAGCACAGTTGGATTAGGGAGAAGACGCGAGAGTTCTCCTCAACGGTGTTACATGCACCGTCTCCGCACCATAGATAACCCCTGAAAATAGCCCATAAATGGCAGTGTATGCAGCAGCTAACGATCCAAAAATCAAAATGTCATCACCATTCAACAATTGTATTAATGCCTAATTCACACACAAAAACTACTATTTCTGTATCTTGCTTGTATATGATAGGTTTAATCAACCTGCTTGAGATTTTAACTTCAAATACTCAAATGTATGCGTACCACACATCTGATCACTCACTACATATGCACACAACAAACACAAACAATAATATAAAACATGCAACTGAAACAGCTTAAACTCACTTCCTCTTGGCGGATGTCGTTATATTTCTCCAACATGTCAGTGCATGCATTCATAAAACGTGACAAACAGCTCTGCAGTGCCTTCATGCCTTCCTACACACAGAGAGAGCATATAGACAAATTCCATCACAGTTCGTCCAACATAAAAGAATACAGGTAACCACTAACTCTGTTTTAGTGGCCGTTTTCCAAGCAAACCTGGATTAGCCAGTTCCCCCCTCAGTTTTCTTTCCCCAACTGTTCCAAATGAAAATGTTTCCAGGGTAAGTGGCAAACATTGATTTTATGGGTCATATGTCCTTCCTGTCACTCAACCAACAGTGCCAAGACATAGAAGGCATGAACACAGACCCTAACCTGGCCTGGATATGAGCCTGGCCTCATCCATTCTTCATTCACTATTGGACTCTGACAGAAGGTGCATTGCGGCCTTTACAATGCCTCTCTCGCTCAGACAACAGTACCAGAAATGTTCCTTTAATGAGAACAGCAAATGTCTCTGTTATCAATATCAACAGCTATCAACTAATAATCCAGGGAGAGGTCATCACTCATCATGTGACTATAATACTTAGCAAGCATAGCATTCTTGCTCTTTGACTCCATATCACCATCAGCAGCTGATGCACAATGACTGAAAAAAGCATAAGGAAGAGATAAGCAGACATGATTGCACGTGGATAACGTATATTTACAACCACAAAGCTCTGGCATTTATATCAAGTGGAGGAAAGCACCTCTGTATTTACTAGTGCCAATGTATGCTCAGACTCTAAGGAACTATACAAATACTGTACTATTGTTATTATTATGTTATTATAAGGACAGAAAACAAGTAGTAGATACAGACGTGTCAGCTTAGAGTATGCCAACACACAAGTGCCCATAATGCAAGTCAGACACAGCAGGTAGTTAGACAGTTGACATCTTACATCAATCAGCATCTAGAAATCAACAGCACCACCTCAAAGGCAGGCAATGCAATAGCAGCAGATGCATGTCCTGCTGCTACTGCACTGGCTGCATAACAGCAGCAGAAACACATCTGCACAAGAAAGCACACCTGTACACTCTTCACAAAATCATAAACCTTCAATTGCTTCCTGTATGTTTGTTCTGATCTGTGTCAAACCCACACAGTGAAGACGAGGTCAGTACCATTTTCACATCCCATTTTTTGGATTCCACCAGTAGTTACTACATGCACTCACTGAGGTTTGTTGCTTATAGCCTGCTTAATTGTCTACTGTGTGTTGTGGCCAGCAAAAGTGACCAAATTCAACAGATTTACATGTGCATAAACCCCTGAAAATTCTGTAAGAATCACGCAAAGGATTTGACCGTCACAGGAACAATATCTGCAAAATTCCTAATTTCCGGCAGCATTGCGTGCAGCGCAAGCCGCCGGTATTTAATTTACTCAGAGGCCAAATTTTGAGGTTTTTCGCGGGCGACACGTTGCATCGATGGGGGTGAAATTTGGCACGGATCCTCCATGCCAAATTTCACCCCATCGGTGCAACGGTAAGGGCGTAGGACCCCAAGAACTGAAAGTTTTACTCAGATTTGACCAAAATGTGGAATATAAACGCCCCGCAGGGGCGTATCCCTTGTGTGATTTTCACAAAATTTCCAGTTTGTACCCCATTTCATGATGTGAGTAGTAGTAGTGAGTAGGGTTTAACGTCCCACTAAACACATTATAGGTCATTTTGGGGACGGTTTTTGCGGGTCAAATGACCCAACCAACAG